>Ga0193743_1000030_pt1 | contig 95212 bp, 115 predicted proteins | sample L2c2metaG_FD_143038 | JGI IMG/M metagenome (GOLD analysis project Ga0193743, IMG submission 143038) | Soil microbial communities from a riparian zone of the East river system, Colorado, United States - L2c2 | ecosystem: Environmental > Terrestrial > Soil > Riparian zone | place: USA: East... | reverse complement strand
AATGTCCTATAGCTCCCTAAATCAATAATTTACTGTGTTTTCGAAGCTGTCGTTCCCAATTTGGATGGCATCAGTCACGACAATGTCACGACACGTGATGTAGGCGGGATATGAATGTCTTCTACCTTAAAGGCTCGCAGCGTTCTGGCCATCATGGATACAGTACAAACGAAAGCACCATTTCGACCTTTGGGATTGATGGAGGCCGACATTTTATCATTTCAAATGAAATTGTAACTCAGCGGCTGCCCGCCTTGCCCCAAAAAGGTTTGGTTCGAACCGGGTTTGGACATGTTCAGTGCCATTGTCCATTCTCTGAACGTTGACCCGGACCTTGGGTTCGGTTCAATGATTTCTTTGAACTTTGGCCCGAATCTGGGTCCAGTTCTGGTGGGTTCAGGTTCGAACCATGGTTCAGAACCGAACATTGGCATCACTACTCCTTCAAAGGATGAATTGCCCTCCTGCATTGTCGAACTCAAAAATACCGTCGAGCAATATAGGCTTAAAAAGTTGACTAAGTCTCAAGTGATCTCAACCATCCTTCAAATCCTCGACACTTCCTCCCGTGGTCCTAGCGCTGGACCCCAAAAAGAAGCTGTGTTTGAGTCATATCTTGCCGAAATCCTCTCCATCGAAAGTATCATTGGAAGAATGCCTCATGCTGGCCCCTCTGACTCATCCAGGATTGTCCAATCTGGTCCCAATGATCTCAGCCTCGATGGACTACCAAGCAAATGATCAAACGACATTGAGTCCGATGACGACGACAACAGCTCGGATCACTCTTCCAAAAGATGAAAGCTTTGTGAATCAGACATGCCTTGGTTCACAAATGACAGACACCATGGTCTGCTCAACATCAACCCCAGTTGTGAAGAGACCCGCAGACTCTTGCGAATCTACAACGAGACATCACCAAAGTAATTTTTTTTGCCAAAATTGCCCCACTCTCACCTCCCGGAATCCCATCATCTCAGTGGGAGAGAATCTTCAAGGGCAACGTGGTTGACCTCAACCAAATCTTCACATCCCTGTTAGGGCAACTGCGGGATGACTTAGTTGAGATCTAGCAGGGGATCCTAAACATATAATAAACATAAAATACAACAGGAAAGCGCACCTAGCAGGGGATCCTAAAAGAAAAGGATAAAGCCCTGCTAAGGTGGGATGCATGTCTATATACCAAAAATCAGAGTTGAAATAATAAAATGATAAAAAAGATGGAGAATGGTGAAACAGTGATAGGAATGCTACATCACATGATCATTGGACTCCGGTATCAGAGCCGCGAGTGCACTCTGTCTTGGACTAGCGACGATGAGGAGGAATATACAGAGGTGACGGAGAAATATCGGAGGAAATGTCGGAAATGTCGGACGAAGCGGAGCGTCCCCTAACAATCCCTCCACCATATCATCTTTGAAGAAGAAAGAAAGGGCCACATGGGAGACACTGAAATTTCTTTTGGGGCACCAGAAGTGAAAAGGCACATTCATACCTCCTCTGAATGGTCCTCAGCCTGGAGGTGGGCATCGAAGGCTATCACCTTTGCTTTTCCCCATTGTGAAGGCGAACTCCTTGAATATGGGGACTACATCAAAGGAGAGTTCGCAGCCAAACTCCCCTCATCCCATCCAAAACTCTTACTATACGACACTGCCCTTAGAAACGAGGTTGGGGCAGGACAACATATCTTACTCACCGAAACCCACCGTTTCAACCAACTATACTCTGCCATTGTCATGCCTGATGGTGTCGAATGTGGTTCTTCCAACTCCACAAAAAGGAAAGGAAGTGCTAACTCGGGTTCAAGCAAGTCTGACATTTGCAACAAATTCAATGCTGGCACCTGCAAATCTTCTGACTCCGAGTGCAAGTACCGACATGTATGCAAGGAATGCCAAAAACCTGGGCAACAAGGAGAGAATGTGAGAAGAAGAGCAAATGAGGTATATGGGCTGCAACCCAAGTATTTGAGGCATAACCTGTGGGAGGAGTCACCCTCATTGTCCCTAACATGTGCCAAATGGACAGAACATGCCTTGCCACTACCTCAACCACCTCTGACTGAACTTTTGAACCCAATCATTTCAAAAACCATTACCGACAACCTGGATCTTTTCCAGATCGTTACCCCCATCAACATAGTGGCCTTTGAAGAGTTACTCTCATTGCACCCTAATCAATTATTTGTATGGTCTGTATGCACTGGACTTAGAGAAGGTTTCTGGCCATGGGCTGATACCAGTCTTGACAGTCTGCCTGCTGTTACAACTTCGAAAGATTCAGGCTATTTGCAGCCATGATCTTAGCCAGTCGTTTGAGATTGAGTTTGTTTGAGACTAAAGAGTGCCTTTGTTAGGGGACGCTCCGCATCGTCCAACATCTCCTCCAATATTTCTCCGTCACCTCTGTATATTCCTCCTCATTGTCGCTAGTCCAAGACGGAATGCACTCGCGGCTCCGATACCGGAGTCCGATGATCACGTGATGTAGCATTCCTATCACTGTTTCACCATTCTCCATCTTTTTCATCATTTCATTATTTTTCATCATTTTATTATTTCCACTCCGATTTTTGGTATATAGACATGCATCCCACTTTAGCAGGGCCTTATCCTTTTCTTTTAGGATCCCCTGCTAGGTGCGCTTTCCTGTCGTATTTTATGTTTATATATATGTTTAGGATCCCCTGCTAGATCTCGACTAAGTCGTCCACAGTTGCCCTAACAGTAACTTTTAGCTGTAATACAGACAGTCAGACAAAAAAAAATCCCTGGGGTTCTCTAAGATGTCCTTGTCCTGGGATGGAATGCCCCCTAGGATTGTGGGAAGCTTGACACATGGCCACCTTCCTAAAGCAGACTCAGATTCAAAAGGTGTTTTCCTGATGTATATTTGACCTCTGGCAGGTAAACATACATATACTAAATGGTTGGAGCCTTAGTATGCTCCTTACAGAGAGGCAAGTATTTGTAGTGCCCCTCACATGCTGTGAGGTTTAGTTATAAATACAAAACTTAAATAATATCCCTACAGATATTCTACATAACTTTCAAGATTGTCCTACATAGCTTCTATATAAATGCTACAACTGACCTGTAGAAATGCTACAGACCTGTGGGTGCTATGGGTTTTCTATAGGTGCTACAGATTTACTACAGGGCCTACAGGCTCTACAGAAATTTCCAGAATTTGCTGATGACTGTAGATACCTCTGGGGTATGTGATCTACCATAGATAGTTGGTGTATTATATACATGTCTTGAATACATATGTTCTAGACATCTCCCTGCCTTTTAGCTATACCTCCTTTGCTCAGAAATTTTTATGAATATATATAGAGCTCTTCCAGTGTCTAATAGTCACCCTGGGGGTACTTAGTACAGGTGGTGGTCATCATCATAGGCAACTCCACATGGCTTTATACCATTATAGGGACTATTCACATGCTATTGACTCTATATCACTACTATATATCTATTATGTAGGCCTGGTAAAGAAAATTTGAGGGAAGCGGAGAGGAAATAAAGGTGCTTGTCGTCGCGGACAGCGAGGCATGCGCTAACTTAGCGACAGGTGGCAGTCGTGTCCGCATTTGGCATGGGACGCCGAAGCCCAATGCGGACGTTGATTAATATTGGGGAGCCTGGAAAACATTCATTATTGGCGTATCCATATATTCAAATTTCACTTATATTCATTTAGCTAAGTATTGTGTGTAAGTAGCGGGAGAATGATCCAGTTCCGTCGAGTTAGCCAAAGCTCCCTGAAGACGTGACAGGGATCATCAGGTGATGTGCCTATTCTCCGACTTACCTTATGCGTGAGTCCTTGGCATGTTCGGCCACCTGTGGCGTTGCACAAGTCCCTTAGGCCTTATCGACAAGGTTATCCGCTGGTAACGGCCTAGCGGAAGAGAACAAAAACATTTCGCTGTACAAAGAGATACCGTCCGACCGTCGAGTGTGTTCGGTACCACGGGATCGACATCTGGGAAGTATGTCTGTATGCATAGTTAGACTACAGCGGATTATCAATAAATAATGACGTGCATATGGTTCGATCTTTTATATTAATCTATCTCGGCAAGCCAGCTGATGACAGGTGACGAATACGTTCTGCAGGCTCCAGTGGCAGAAGGCAACTGTAGATAGATACGTAGTGCCAAGTCGAGCCCTCCTAGTTCCTAAAGAGTCTACTAGCTGCGGACTGACGTGTGTATGCCCTCAAGCCTCCTCAAGCTCAAGGATTCGTACCGACTTTTTCATCATTTCCTACTGGAGGTAAGCATGTGGAATATCTCGCCACAAAGGCGCTGTCCGACCGTTTTCAGGCGACCACTCGGCGGCCGGAAAGAGATCTCGGATGTGCCTCCAAGAATTAGTGTGGTTTTTACCATATCGGTCGCGAAACTGTGTTAAATATTGATTCAGCCGAGTCTCACTTTTCGGCGACCGGTTCTTATCTGGTGAGATGAAAAGATGCGCCGATGGCTTACAAACTTGGGTCGTACACCCTATATATCTTTAACCGTGCCCATGACTGCGAGGCACTACTCTTTCCCTTTTCTCACCGTTAACATCCTTGCCAATAATGGCTGTTGACTCAAGGCCGAGCACGGCAGACGAGAAAGATACTATCCTTGAAGACAAGCCTAAAGGCTTCTTCTTTAAAAGAAAGTCGGCAAAGGTCCCTGAAGCCAATGACGATGGGAAAGACGTAAACATTACAACAGAAGTCGAACCCGTCGTTCCTCCTGTTTCATTGACGCAGTTATTTCGGTCGGTTCAATCTCTTGGTGCATTTTGGATTCAATCCTCATTCACCCCTCTACCAGGTACTCCACAAAATTCGAGCTTTTTCTAAATGCTATCGGACTAGTTGCTGCTGCTGCTGCTGGGGCAGCTCAGGTGTGTACATATTTTCTTGCCCGGACAAGAGCTTTTTAACTTGCTTTCTTTAGCCACTCATGTCTCTGCTTTTCGGAAATTTAACGCAACAATTCGTCAACTTTTCCACTACTCTAGAAAGTGCCCAAAGAGGCGTATCTGGCGCATCGGACCAAATTCCAGCTGCTGCAGCTGAATTTCGTCGTTCTGCCGGACAAAGCGCATCCCAACTGGTGTATATTGGTGGGTCGCATGTATAATAAAATAAGGACGCTTTTAACGTTGACACTCTTGCAGGTATCGCAATATTCGTCTGTACATACACGTACATGAACATTTGGATTTACACGGGGGAGGTCAATGCCAAACGCATTCGAGAACGTTATCTCCAAGCAGTCTTGCGGCAGGATATTGCTTTCTTCGATACTGTTGGCGCAGGAGAGGTGGCAACTCGGATTCAAACAGACACCCGTGAGTCGTTAAGATATCTATTTACTTCGAGTGGTATATCAAGCATGTTGTAGATCTCGTCCAGCAAGGTATCTCAGAAAAATTTGCCCTCGTCGTCAGCTTCTTGGCTGCGTTTGCCACTGGTTTTATTTTGGCCTACGTTCGTTCTTGGCGTTTGGCATTGGCGATGACATCCATCCTCCCCTGTATTGGCATCATGGGTGCCTTTATGAACAAATTTATCTCTTCATATATGCAGTACGTAAAGCCAGCTCCATGGATCACACAACGTTTGTCCTCAAAATAGTTTAGGCTCTCTTTGAAGCATACCGCGGAAGGAGGCAGCCTTGCGGAAGAAGTTATCTCAACTATTCGCACTGCTCAAGCCTTTGGTACACAGTCAATATTGGGAGGATTGTATAACAAACATATTGACAAGTCTCTCAATGTCGATCTCAAGGCTGCAGTCTGGCATGGTGGCGGCCTTGCCGTTTTCTTCTTCATCATATATTCTGGATATGCACTTGGTCAGCCATTTTACCCCTTGTTGGGTTTTTGTTGGACTAACCTCATTCTAGCCTTCAGCTTTGGTACAACTTTAATCAACGCTAACCACAGTTAGTTTTTTTCCCTCTACTATGTTGTAATGTTTAGTGATGTCGCTCTGCGTTCAGTTACAGGTGGAGAGGTCGTTAACGTCTTTTTGGCGATCTTGATCGGATCTTTCTCGTTAGCCATGCTTGCCCCTGAGATGCAAGGTACGCCATCGATAATGATCTATGTATAGAAGGTTAAATCTAAATTATCTTGAAGCTGTCACACACGGTCGAGGAGCAGCGGCCAAGCTCTATGCTACCATTGACCGAATTCCTGAAATCGACTCTGCTAGTCCTGAAGGCTTGAAACCGGAGAAGGTTGAAGGCGAAATTGTTTTAGAAGATGTCAAGTTCAGCTATCCTTCACGACCTACTGTTCAAGTTGTCAAAGGCTTGAACATCACTTTCCGCGCTGGTAAGACTGCTGCCTTAGTGGGTGCATCTGGTTCTGGAAAGTCCACCATTGTCTCTTTGGTTGAACGTTTCTACGATCCGACATCGGGCGCTGTTAAAGTTGACGGTGTGAATGCCAAAGACCTAAACTTGAAATGGCTACGTTCCCAAATAGGTCTTGTCTCCCAAGAGCCTAGTCTTTTTGCTATAACCATCAGAGGAAACATCGCGCACGGTCTCATCGGCACAATTCACGCGAACACATCGGAGGAAATCAAGGAAGCGCTTATCAAAGAAGCCAGCATCAAAGCGAACGCGGATGGGTTCATCACAAAGTTACCCCTCGGTTACGATACCCTGGTTGGTGAACGCGGTTTCCTGCTCTCCGGTGGACAGAAGCAGCGTATTGCAATTGCCCGTGCCATCGTCTCTGATCCAAGGATTCTGCTGTTGGACGAGGCTACTAGTGCTCTAGATACTCAATCGGAAGGAATCGTGCAGGATGCTTTGGACAAGGCTTCTGCAGGTGAAATATCCAATCCTTTCATAGTCCGTAATTTACTGAATTTTGTCATTAGGACGTACCACTATTACCATCGCCCATCGTCTCTCTACTATTAAGGATGCTGACGTCATACACGTCATGGGTGATGGGCTTGTTCTTGAGTCAGGTACACATAATGATCTCATCCAGGCCGGTGGTGCCTATGCTCGCCTCGTGCAGGCCCAGAAGCTCCGAGAAGGGCATGAAAACAGCACTCCTGCGGAATCCGATAACGTTTCTGAACATGACATGGATAAAGAAGCTCGCGAAGAGATTCCCCTTGGTCGCAAAAATACGGGTCATTCCCTAGCCAGTGAAATTCTAGAGCAGAAGCGAAAAGCCATGGAAGCTTCAGGCCAGGATAAAGATGGAGAAGACCTGGGATTATTCTATCTATTCAAGCGAATGGCTCCTCTTATTCGTGATCAATGGAAAAACTACTTCCTTGGTGCCATATTTGCATGCTGTACGTCTTTTATCTTTCGTGTAATTCATTTTCTCACATAACGTTCTAGTCACTGGAATGGTATACCCTGCTTTTGGGGTAGTTTTCGCCAACGGTATCACCGGCTTCTCTTTGACAGACAACCATGCCCGCCGCGTCGCTGGAGATAGAAACGCACTTTGGTGTGTATATTATGCACAGAAAACCTATGAATTTTAATTGTGACCTTTTCTCCTTAGGTTCTTCATTATCGCCATCATCTCCACTATTTCCATTGGTTCACAAAACTATTTGTTCTCATATGCTGCTTCAGTGCTGACCGCAAGGCTGCGTACTCTAAGTTTCAAGGCCATCCTTCGACAGGATAGTGAGTAGTGTGAGTTTAAGAAGTAATGGTTCGAGCTGAGCTTCGTGTCTATTTAGTTGAATTCTTCGACAAAGAAAGCAACAGTGTAAGTGATCATCACTCCTTGATGCCTATATATGCATTCTAATCGTATTACAGACTGGTTCTTTAACTGCTCAACTGAGCGACGACCCACAAAAAGTGAATGGTTTGGCGGGTATCACGCTGGGAGCCATTGTCCAAAGTATTTCTTGTCTTATTGCAGGCTCTATCCTTGGTCTTGCTTTTATTTGGAAAGTTGCACTTGTCGGTATCGGTATGTCAATCACAGTGTTTAAGGTTCCCAGCTTGCACAAACTTATAATCGTCAATCAGCATGTATGCCGCTCCTTGTCTCAACGGGTTACATTCGGCTGGTAAGTTTCGACATCAACCACGGGCTATCTTGCACTCACATGGCTGTACATTGAAGCGTGTCGTCGTTCTGAAAGATCAATTCAACAAAAAGGCTCATGCACAATCCGCACAGTTGGCCTGTGAAGCAGCTGGTTCCATTCGTACCGTAGCTTCCTTGACCAGAGAAGCGGACTGCCTTGCTTTGTACAGCAAAAGCTTGGAGGAACCTCTTATCCGCTCGAACAAAACCGCTATTTGGACGAATCTTTTGTACTCTTTCTCTCAGGCTCAAGTGTTTTGGGTTATCTCCCTTGTTTTTTGGTATGGTGCTACACTCGTATCACGTCTGGAGGCTACCACTTTCCAATTCTTCATCGCTCTCATGGTATAACCATTACTCTCATTCTTTTAATAACTTTGTTCATCGTTTTCTTCTCATAGAGTACAACATTTGGTGCTATTCAAGCCGGCAATGTGTTTTCCTTCGTTCCCGACATTTCGTCAGCCAAAGGTGCGGGTTCGGACATCATCAGGCTCCTCGATGCTATCCCCGAGATTGATGCGGAGTCGAAGGAGGGCAGAGTTGTTGACTCCAAGGTCGTCAAGGGTCATCTCCGATTCGATAACATTCACTTCCGATACCCTACGAGGCCCGGCATTCGTGTCCTCCGTGATCTCTCATTCGAAGTTGAACCTGGCACTTACATAGCGCTCGTCGGAGCCAGTGGGTCGGGTAAGAGCACCATGTGAGTTTTACCCCTTCACGCCGCATTTCTGGTTTCTGACCCTTCAAACGTCAGTATTCAATTGATCGAGAGGTTCTATGATCCTCTTGCGGGAGAAATCTATGTAAGCAATTCGCGATTGACGGGCTGAGTGCATTACCCATTTAAAACTTCCAGCTTGACGGCGAAAAAATCATGGATTTTAACATCCAGGAGTATCGTAAACATTTGGCCCTTGTGTCTCAAGAGCCTACGCTGTATGCCGGAACCGTTCGATTCAATATCTTGCTCGGGGCTATTAAACCCCGTGATGAGGTGACTCAAGAAGAGATCGAGAATGCTTGTAGAGATGCGAACATCTTGGATTTCATTCAAGGATTGCCCCAGTACGTAACCTAATTTACCATGAGGAATGTTTAAAGACTTACACCATTATCAGGGGCTTTGACACTGAGGTCGGTGGAAAGGGCTCACAGTTATCTGGCGGACAAAAACGTAAGCATTTGCATTTCCTTTGATGATAAATAACTTTACGATAATCCATTTTTTTAAAGAGCGCATTGCCATCGCTCGTGCTTTACTACGGAATCCGAAGGTGCTACTATTGGATGAGGTAAGTTTAGATCTTAAGGCACGTGATTTATTTATTTGCTAATTTGCCGTCTGTTATTCCAGGCCACATCTGCACTTGATTCCAACTCCGAGAAGGTCGTCCAGGCGGCCCTGGACCAAGCAGCGAAAGGCAGGACAACGATCGCTATTGCACATCGGTTATCAACCATCCAGAACGCTGATCGAATGTATGTTGCTTTCATGTTGCCGGGGTGTTTTGAAAGAGTCATTAATTATCCCTTATACACAGCTACTTCATCAAAGAGGGCCGTGTCAGCGAGTCCGGATCGCACGATCAACTGCTAGAGAAACGAGGCGATTATTATGAGTATGTGCAACTACAAGGATTGAGCAAATACACCTAGATTATGGACCAAGTTTTGTTATCCTACTCCACTTTTTCCATAGTATGCTTTTTTACGGATTTCTGCCATCCCATGATTCCCATCTACCTATCGCGTTTTCATTAATACTTTATAATTTAAATACACATGTAGACCAGACATGCAAAGAACACGAGGACAAAGGTATATAAGGACGTTGTTGGGGGGGACGTACTCTACTAGAATGGTTAAGAAAGGCAAGCAAGCTCAGAAGGTGCTCATAATGGGTGAGGGTCTTGTTGCGGGTGTTTCTTCCCACGGTCTAGCAGAGCGAGAACACGTGTCTGGCTCGTTCAGTCGGCATCCTTCACTTTCACCACAACCTCAAACCAAAATGTCCGTTTCCCTCAATCCAAGCAATGCACTAGGTTTTCGAAGTATTTTTTTCTTTTACAGATTCATAAGTAATCATCTTTTAATATTCTTTGAACCAGGACCATTCAATATTCTCGTCAAACGCTCATTGACGATCACAAATCACAACCCCCAACCTGTAGCTTTTAAAGTCAAAACTACCGCCCCAAAGGTACCCTCTTTGTCTGCTGTTGTGGACTGGCTCACATTTTTATATTCAGCTGTACTGTGTGCGACCTAACTCAGGCAGGGTTGAGCCTGGAGAGAGCGTCGAGGTCTCTGGTGAGTATCATATGCTATGCAAGGGGGGGGAGTCCATTTCTAAATAGGCAATCTAGTCATGCTTCAAGCCCTCAAAGAGGATCCTCCACTGAACACCAAATGCAAGGACAAATTCCTCATTCAAAGCACCATCATTACTCCTGAAAAGGAGGCTCTTCCCGTGCACGCCATAGTATGATCTCATCCTTGGCGCATCCATCTAAGATAATCACATTTCTTCCTACTAGTGGTCTAGCCCCGATGTCAACGACGAAGGAAAAGTCTATCAGCAGAAACTCCGTGTCACCTATCTGCCCGCTGAGGGTCATACGCTGGAAGAGGAAGACGAAAATCAGCTAGCTATGGCCAATAACTCAGTGAGTACCTGATCTCTTGATATTATGCTATTGCTTATTTGTATAGAATACCGTTCGACAAAACCCTGGAACCAACGGTCATCCTTACAATCTTCTCTCTCAAATTACACCAGCACCTTCCCAACAACCCGAAGAACGCGCCTCAACACCTACCCAAGATGTTGTCGAGCGACAATCATCTTCTCAGACTGCTGTTCAGGATCTCCCGCAAGCACAAGAAGCCAGTTATCGTTTACCATCGTCGACATCGCTCTATGAGGCCGACACTTCCCAACCTATCTATGTTGACACGACCGCTGAGCCTATACCAGAGCCCTCCAGCGTTCAAAATTCGGTACCTGAACCCGCCCCACTACCTGTTCCTGCTCCACGACATGTCGCCCCAGCTCCCACCACCGCAGTCCCCGTCATACCCGTTCCCATTACTTCACCTCCTGAACCCATAACAGCCCCTGTCATCATCACTAGAGAAAATCCAGTTAACGAAGAGCTATACGCTAAATACAACCTTGCACAAGTGGAGATAGAACGACTCAAGGAGCAGGTTGCATCTCTATCAGAATTGCGCAGACGACCACGAGCACCGTCAGATGCGGGTAGCACAGCAGCCTCGGACATCCAAACTATCGTTGAGGAGGGCCCCATTCACCAAGAAGGCGTTCCACTTCAAGTCGTCGTTGTCATTGCGTTCGGAGTCTTTATCATGACATATCTCTTCTTTTGAGTGTGTTTTTTTGGTGTTATTTATCTTCTTCTGGACTTTGCCACATGTTCACATCATCTCCCCCTTTCCTACCTCAAACCGCAACCACTGAGAAAAAGTAACTTGGGTCTTGCTTTAAAAAGGGTTGAAAATAGAACATCCTATTTCTTGTTTGCATGATTTAATTTCATTCCCTTCTCGCCCGACCTTTCTTTCACTAATTATTGACATCTTCCCCGGTTTTGTGTATTTTTTTTTTCCTGGCCTTGTATCTCAGCAGAAGACCCATTCATCATGTCATTTATGACGGTGGACTACGTTTGCCAGACGCTTCTAGGGTGGCCTTACGCGTTCACTGTTCTCGCAACTGTGTTCTCGATTACTTTCCGCCAACAACTTGTGTACCAATGCCTACTATCTGAGAACTATATAATTTCAGTTAGAAACTCGGTCCCGTACCATTGTTGTTGAGGTCAGAAAGTGGAAATGTCTACTTATTACACAAACGACATCGATCCGTAGTTGATCGAACGGGGGTCAATGTTGATAAACCAAGAAATGGGCATCCAAAAGTCATCCTAATCAACCACCAGTAGCCAAAAATACAGGCAGATCCAGTTGAACAAGCTGAGGATATATGCATGGATTGGCCACTGGATCTAAAAGATTCAACGCTCCACGAGATGCCTCGAGGCAAGGCATTGGAGCATGAAGCCATCTCCACGTTCCAAAAACTGGTTGAACCCGAAATCAGTCATCTAGATATTAAAAAATCGAGGTCAACAAAAAGATGTATCATTACACATGCTCATCGATTAGCCGTATCATTCATAGATATCCACCATGCCTAGTTGGTGCCAATGGTATCTCTCGTATCGTTAACTCCGATCTAGACCACATTGTGAGTGGTTTCATCAGAAGGATGCGGGATGAAGTCTGCAGCATGTTGAGCCCATTACAGTCCAGAACGTTGTAGGTACTTCAGTAAGTATAATAATGTCGTATGTTACAACTTCAGTTCGGACAAGTTCTTAGCAGACTTTATTAGTCTGTTTATTTCGTGCTTACCCGGCGAATTGGTCAGTTGCCGTCAGCAAAAACCAAAGCAGATCAAGGCCTAAGATAACTATATCTAGGCAAATGCACGGAGCGGGTGGACTAGTAAGTAGAACGTTGGAAATCAGGGACAATCGATGGATCGAAATACACAGAAATCTACCTAAGCTGCTACAACTGCCCCAGAAGCTTGTAAAATATTGTGTAATATGCCTCCAAGAGATCTTTCATCCGTCTGGTGAATATCCAGACCTACAGCGCGCATCCCAATTTCCCTTGGAAATTTTAAAGAAAAGACGTCCTTACCAGAAGATGGCGTGCCAAAGTCCCAGATGCTACCACGAGTAGTACAACGCAGTTCGTTTGTCACTCCAATCGGATTCCCGAGTTTGTCATTCACTACAATGAGAACGCGTCCACGAAGGCCATGGAAATTTTCATCGCAGTCTGTCATAGTCTCTACGATCAACCTCCCATCGCGATATTGTGTGGCCGTGGATGTCATTGATTTTCTGGAACCAACCCGCTCGGTTTTCGAGGCTTGGATGGGCGAGGACCCCATTCTCTCCTTTTTGCAAGCCTCAATGCTCTGTGAAAGGCTGGATTGAAGTTCTTGAAAATCGTGTTCCCAATCACAAATTCCATCGAAAACGGCGGTGTTTCTGGCAGCTGTGGTGAAATCGTCTTCGCACCGACGTTTTGCGTTGGACGTGATAGCAACAAATTCAGGCTCCTCTTTGAAGGCGGCATCCCCAAGTACGATGTCAAATGCGGCAAGTAGTGATAAGCGAAGGTTCCGCAGTTGACCCGTAAATAGTCTTGAGACTTCACTACGATAAGAATAGTTTAATTCATCGCGGTTCCCCGCGAATACCGGTTGAACATAACAACGAGCCCTTTCGTCATAGCGCGCTAATTGAATTTGAGGTTAGCACGAAAAGAAACATGACACAGTGAGATTGATAGGCGGTTACCAAGAATTTCAGACTTCCAATTCTCCATAAGCGAGCCAAGACCTTCAATGACCATTCCTTGATTCAGAATGTCGAGTTGAGCACTAATCTTAGGCCTATATTCGTCCAGAAGTGAAGTCCTGATCTTGTTGCACATAGCTTGTGCAAGAAGCACGTGCTGGCTAGCAAGGTTCAAATTCTCATTGGTCCGGATGGTCTCCTGTCCAAGAGCAATTTAGCGTCGACAAATTGTAAGGCTTTGATGTTCCGCACCCAAATCGTCTTCATGTATAACTCAAGGCCATCTGCAGCGACCGAGTTCGGAAGAGCATCCTTAAGTAGGTAATTTGTGCTCTCCTTTTCCACAAACCGCTTGCGAAGTAATTCCACCTGAGACTTGTACTGTTGGGGAGCCAGCAGCATGTGCGTAATGGATTCAAATTCAAAATGAAACTGGTCCTGGATGCTTCGGTCCCTCATCTCTTCTGGTTTCTCGATAGTATCCCAGATCTTATTGAGAGCTAGGGTGACTGTACGAGCAAGACTTGCCAGCGAAGTACCACTGGAGTGAGCTTGAATTACGAAGAGAATCCTCGGCCAATGGTAGACCCTGTAAAGTGACTTGTTATCCCCGCAATCGAGGAATACGTGGATTTTACTTACTGTCTATCCAGTTTTCCATATAAAGAGAGATACTCCTCAAGGACAATTTTCAGAAGACCCATATTCGCGCCATTATACAAGCCAACTTGATTCTCCCAAATGTTGATGATGAGAAGCCTCGAACATGCCAACGCAAACAAGGCAGTTTTTCGCTCGAATTGCTGCGTTCAACTGTCAAAATTTTATCCTAGTATGGCAAGTGAAAGACTGACCTGATCGTCCCCGCGACTTGCGCCGTCTGAACCTTCAACATCCATGATGATGACGTTATGGCCCGTATCGCGCGATAGCCATATACCTAGAATATCCACCTATTACTTATGTTCCATTAACGTGTTAAGAAAACCGAAGATAGGTACCGTTTGTTGTTCTACCGCGTGAAATCGGATCCATGACGACGAAATTTGTTTCAAATAAGCTGTTGAGAAGTGTACCTGTTGAAATAGCTTTTAATCGTGAAATATCAAATAACCAGGACAGACTTACTCTTCCCCGAAGACTGAGAACCGATGACAGCCACTACTTCGTACTCAGAACCGATGTTGTTCATGCCCCATTTGATCAATTGATCTTCAAGTCCGCCCCTGTGAAATGAGCCTTTGAGCAACAGAGCCTTTGTCGGTATTTAAATTTACATACAGAAATTCCTGCTGAACATCGATGATCTGAATTTCGTTAGCGGCATCATCATAATGGAAAAGGTCATTGAGTCGAAGGCTGACGTGGAGCTCTAACATGGGCTCAGAAGTAAATGCTAGGGACAGATGCTGCTCAGGACAGGTGAAAATGAGAATTAAGAGGGGTAGCGGGCCTCTCTGTAAGGCAGTAGCAATGACATTCAAAACAAGAACTTGGAACCTAGGATCTTCGCATTCGTCGAGGCCGTCTAAGATGATGATTCGAGGAGAAAGAATGGATGCGAAGTACCCCGTTTGAGCGAGGTCGCTGATGGGTTTCGTTACAAGGGCCGAAAACTGATCACCAAGTGAGAGCTCGAAGATAAGAGGGTTGCTATCCACAGTCTGAACGACATGTTTCTTGATCTGCGGAATATGAAGTGCGGTATTATAGGCAATTGAGGCAATGAGACGGCTGGTGTTATTGCGGGAGGGATCAGTTCTCGAGAAGAAGTAACTGGCGAGTAGACGCCCTTCTTCTGCTAATCGATCAGCCAGTGTTTGCGCGATCGCAGATTTCCCAATACCCGCATCGCCATTGACCCACATAACTGATGAGTCGGGGTCATCAATACGGTCGATCCAGTCACTGATTCTCTTGAGCACTTTGAGGCGTGTGTTTGGATGACATCTCGGAGAGTCGAACCTCTTTCCTGAGTTATGAAATGCAGAGGGTGACGTAGCCTGTAGAAGTCGTTCAAAACCTGCAGAAAATCATGGGTTCCTTGGTCAGGTTGACTGTCAGTTTTGTCGGCATTCGAATCTCACCGGGAATGACACTAGGACTGTGGATATGATTCTCATGATGAAAGGTGCCTCCAGTCACCATGACATTCCTGCTATCGTCGAACATGGCCCCGATGTTATGTATTCCGGTATATGTCGTTGAGTTGTTAAACTGCGAGCTCGGCGACGTCTGACCAATGCCAGACGATGAGCTGCTGAGTTATTGATGAAGGGTGGAATCCGCGTGTTGGTCACCATGTACGGAATCGTCAATATTGGGAAGGTTTCGAGATTATCGTGGGCGTCTAGATCTTGGCCATTTTCGATGATCATTGCATGTGATCACTGTAGCGGCGTAGTAGCGGCGATTGGGCACATCGCTGGATGCTGTAGCAATGGAGGTTTCGCCTTGTTCTAATAAGTTTATCATATGAATTTACTTTAGGCAGCGGATACACGTTGTACAACAGCGAAAATGAGACGAAGAAAGGCTTTCCAGTCCAATGGTTGGAGAATATCTGAGGTATCAAGAGCGAATAAGACCTATTGCACCAGTGTTGAAAGTTATATGATGAGCTGACCTGGAACCGAGGATAGGACCACGAGGTGGCAGCATGGACTTACTGCTGCTGAGGTTTCCAGAGAAACCCACACGTTTTTGTCATTTCTAATAATAATATTTTTCCTCGAAATAATTTCTTTATAAGGAAATTATTTTGAGTGTAACCTTGAGAAAAATGTTTTATAAAACATGTTTGAAAAACTGTGGAAATACAATGAGACAGCCCTCAAACTCATAAGCCACCACCATGGATCCACATAGAAAGCCAAAGTCGTCTATCAGACCCCTCCTATTGACCACATTTGTTGTCTTTTGCGCCGGAATCTTCTTTCACAGAGTACCCCTACAGGCAGCCTGTACAACGACAACGACGTTGCCAAACGAGTGGGATATTTTGTTCATGCATTATGCATAAAATACTAATCGTGATCTATCAAGCTTATTGGTGACAAGCGTAAGCAACCGTGTCGAACTAAGCTACCATGAATTCACGCCTATTGTCTTACTAGGCTGTTGCAGTAATTCGTGGTGATTCTCAACTTGAAGTCACCGGACACGTGTATTTTAAGCAGGGAGCATCAAACAAAGTACTTGTGACCGGGTACATTTCCGGCCTTTCTCCCAATGCCTTACACGGTTTCCATGTACAGTGGGTTCTTCCTTCTTTATCTATGTAAGCATGAGATTACCATGATTCTTTAGTGAATCCGGAGACTTACAAAACGGCTGTCTCTCTACTCGTGCGCATTACAATCCATTTGGACAAAATCACGGCGCACCAACTGACTTGGTGAGGCATGTTGGGGACTTGGGGAACATCGATGCCAATGAAGCAGGCATAGCCAATTTCACTTTCCAAGATCTCTTGATTTCCCTTAATGGACCAACAAGTATTATGGGGTATGTACATCTCGTTTTGTCTTATTCTTACCCCTTTCTTAATCGACTCGGCCACAGACGTGGTGTTGTCGTTCATGCGGTGAGGGAATACTTTTCGACAGTCTAGCTCTTGCCTTGTACTCACCATACACCATCAATGAATTTTCACAGGGCACTGATGACTTAGGCAAAGGAGGTAATGATGAATCTCTCAAGACTGGCAACGCAGGTGCTCGAGTTGCATGTGGCGTGATAGGTCAATTTGGGTATATCCTTATTATAATTAACAACTCATTCATTCACTCCAGGTATCGCATGATGGCGTCATAGAATTCCCTGGTTTAGCAAAGGAGCCTCTCGTTTATTGTGAGACGCGAATGGTACAACTTTGTATATACACGTTTCGTCCTTATTGCTACTCGTAATTTAATTACTACTCAGATGAATATACATTTCTAGTTTCGCTCTTTTTTATATTGGACACACTGCGCAGCACATAATGTAGGGCTTGTGGTTGTTACACCAGTCGTCAGACGTCAGGGGCAAGAGCTGGTCTACTTTATAATTTATCAGTAACCATACATACAAAGCCCATGCAAGGAGCGCAGCCAATTGGATCCATATTTGAGCTGAGTACCGGAACAGTTTTCAATCTGCGCCACAATGTTTGTTTCGGTACCATTGTTCTTCAAACTGAACTGGACGAAATGACTTATCTGACATAAGAATACAACTGAGCCTTTGGTCTCTCCGAGACAAACTCGCAAGGGTTGAGGCCTAACAATGTCATGGTGGTAAATATGCGGGATATACAATACATAAGATGTGCGGTATGATGGTCAATAATTATTAAATGCGCAGCGCAAGAGATTATATAGCAAGAAAAGACGCAGTACAGTAATCGGGAAAGAGAAATCACCCCTTATCATCTCAACCACTCTTTCTGAACATCCAGGATGTGAGCCATGATTTCGTGCTCTGAGACTGATTTGTCCGAGCCGTTTCTTCCTCCAGCCTGTCCCACAATGCCTGCCGTTCTTCCTGCACCACTTCGTGGAAAATGGCATGTGCAGCAGATACATTTGGAGTTCGAGACAATTTCGGTAGACCCAATGAAACCCGGGAAGTAGAAGTGTTGGCAGCCACAAACTCGGCCTGCGCATGGGTATCAGGTCGAATACCAAGTTCTTGATCTGAACAAGCTCGTTCCACTGTGTTCGATGCCGGTAACTTGAATGATGACATGAGGGAGGCGGATCTCGGACGATTGTTCGTACCATCTGAGAAAGACCGGTAGGAAGGTAGCATAGGTCTCTCAGGAGCTTGTGATCGTTGATTTCGGAGAGACAGAGGATTGATGCTGCTTTTATCACCTGTACTTGGCCTCCGTGGATACATAGAAGACTTTCGCGTACGGAGAGCCTGCTCTACACCACCTTCTTTGGCTTGAACACGTTGGGCGATGACCGGGGGCAAGTCAATGTCTTCAGTGCCATCAACCTCGGGTAATCCGAGGGTGTGTGGCAGGACAGGAGACCTTGCTATCTGCTCGGACGGGGAAGGTGTATCAGTAGTTATTTGCGACAACGTTGTTGGCGACGCTGTCTCGCCCAATCCAAGCCATGCGCCGAATCGCCCCGCTGACGCTTGCACCGTAATAGAAGTTTTCATGTCAACGGTGTCATCAAGGTCAAGAGAAGTAGGGTTTCGTGGAAGCCAGAGAGCGTTGTCTATTGTCCTCGTGTAAAACGGATTGTCATAGGGTAAATCGATGACTGCTTGGTCATCCCAAGGAGCAGGTGGAGGATGAGGGACAACGGTACCAGAGTCTAATCCGTCAAGGCTGATATTCAAGACTCCTACGTCTCTCTTTGCTTCAGGTGGGGGGATGTTCCAAGGACATCCTTCGTCAGGAACACATTTGGTAACATTTGACGGTCCTTCCTGGGGCGACAGGCGTTCTGATACACAAGGTTGTGCTACAGCAAGAGGTAAGCCTTTGCCTTGCTGGGGTCCAAAAGGGTTGGGATGCCGATGTTGGGGCTGGTGGCCTCTTCGGGGTATTGAATACGAAAAGTTGACCCATGCAGGAAGCCTCCAGGTAAGTATAGAGGACTTGGAGTCCGACCGATCAAATATACCGTTCGAGTTTGAGCCAATAACCGATTCGTCAAGATCTGTCTCTGGTTCACTTGAAGGTTGTCGAAAATGTCCACGGCAAATGATATCGGCTTCAGCAATGTCATCTAGTTCGAATTGAGCACGGCACATCCGTGTCATGCTTTGTAAACGTCAACGATAGCCGACATACTGTAGGCAAAAATGACAGACATACATCAGTTTCACGATGACTGTAAAGATAATCAAGAAAGCAGCAACTCCAACATAGGGACTTTTCTTAAGAACGACCATGAAAGCTAGAAAGACAGCCTTGAAGCAGGTAGGTTAAGATAGTCATTATTGCTGTCAAAGAATTACGAACCTGGGCAAGAACTAAACCTAGAAAAATGTTTTGTAGAATTTTTTTAAAATACATCTAAGACATGACTTACCGTCAAGGGTATATCTTATGATACGTATGAGAAGCACACGACCATCTCCTTCGTAATTCTTTGCATAAACGTGAATGAGCTATGTCAAGTGGTTAAACATTTCCAATCATTAAGCAGAGCGAAAAAAAGCTGACTTGATTCTTAACAACACCTGTTTCAAAACATCATCGGATTAGATTGACTTCACATGAAAGTTTGTCAAAAACCGAACCTGATTGAATGAAAAAGTATAATGTTCCAAATGGTAAGACGAATGGATTGAGAAGTGAAAATAAAAGTAAGACATGTATGACAAGAAGATGATTAGGAAGCCAATCTAAACATGTTGTCAGTTGGTATTATGGTGGTAGAAACTGCTTTGGTTCTTACAATAAAAGTTGAAGGTCCGTGGACGAATGCCGACAGCACGCTTACGTCTAGATTTGGTTGAATTTAGATTCAAAAAAAGAGAGATGGGAGCGACATACGGCGTGACCTGCCGTGAGGTCGTGGGATACAAAATGAGGGGAAGCTATATGAATTACTCAGGTGAGGTGACAGCAGTATGTCAAAGAGAACGTACGCCGACTGTAAAAAGGGTCAGTTCTTACGTCAGCTTTAAACTATTGGAACGTACGTAAGACCAACTCGGACCCTCCATGCATAGCTGTTGTGAAGATTACTGTCCGAAATTTGTCAGAAGGCCTGTCTATGAAAGAGTTGAAGTATTTACGCCAACCGACGTAGAAAGGTCCTGCAGTTGGAAAACTATCCGTCACGATTTTCATCAGATCGGGTTTAGTAGAAGAGCGAAAAGACTGCAGGAAAGACTGCAGGGCTGCTGTCCCGATGCAGAAAAAGACAAGAACGTTGACGATTAAAAACTTGTAGTATCGTGTCATTATAAGGTCATGGAGTGCCGAAAGGGTCGTTATCGTATGAGCTTTTTTCGCGATAAGCAGAAGGATGAGGGGTATAAGGAGAGCGAGCAAGGCAACAAGCAGAGTGGGTATGAAGGACTGAAGGACTTCACTCTGCCATGCATGGCGGTCTAGATAACGTTTCTAATCAGGAACAGAGTCAGTCAAAAGTATATGTATAAGGAAAAAAGGTGTACCAAACTTGGCCAGAACAAACTGATATTCTGGATTGAAACCAAACCGACAAGTAAAGATACAGGAAAAAACCAAAACAACGTGAATCCCCTGGTCGTAGAATGTCAGTATGGTAGACCCACAAAGCAGAAAATTAATTGCTGACCAAACGCCAAGATTGACAACCCAGTCTTTCACGAACTAGAGAGGGGAGTAAGAAATAGACCGCAAGTTGTACAATGAAGACTTACTTCTCCCTTGTAAGTAGATTTCATCACGCGAATCCAATCAATATCATGATACATGGGAGCCATCGTAACTAAACAAGTCAAGGGATCGTTTGGATGGACAGCCAGATACTTGCAAGCCCTCCTTGCGTCGGCAGGATCCCCAAAGGTGACAAAAGCAGTCGAAACGGCGTCATAATTATTTATAACCTTGGCTCTGTTCTCTGTGATAAGTTTCGTCAGAAGGTTGAGTTTTGTGGTGTAGTAGTCGATGGAAGGAACAATTTTTCCACGAAAAAGTTGGTTGAGGTTGATGAGTGGCTGGTAAGGGTCGAGGCTACTACGTGGAAGACTTAACAAAGCTTCCCAAACAGTTGTTTCATGGTGATCGTCCGGGGATGAGGGTGAAGGAGTAGGGTGAACGCGGGAGTCCGAAGCAACGGAATCTGCAGAATCCTGCGCCCGCAGTTTACGGAATGCCCGTCTAGACGTTCTTGATACAGCTTTCCTTGATCGCAGGGACAGGGGCCTCTGTGTACCAAATTCGTCAACAAAAGGACGAAGTGCATCAATGAGTAGATTCATTCCTGCTTCTTCATCTAACTCCTGGTGGTCCGCACGCTCGACGTCCACAGCAAGAGACCTCCGTTTTCTCGCAACTTCGAGCGACTTGGATACGGTTTGAGGGATCGGTTTATTGGCTTCCTTCCGCTCAATGGCAGCTTTGACAGCAAGCAATGCATTGTTGGCCAGCTTGATGTGCGCCGTTTCGAGTTGAACAAGGATTTCTTCACGTCGTTCGAGTAATGATGCGAGTTCAGTCATTTTGCGAGCGACAACGACGCGTTCGATCTTAGGGGCCTCCAGGCTTTTTCTAAAGCCCGACTTTCGTCGGTTTCCTTTCTCTTCTTTTCCGTCTTCCGAATCACCATCTCGTTCTTGTCTAGAAACCAAAGGATTCGTCGCAAGTTGAGCAGGTAGTCGTTTGGCTCGGTTGAAAATGAAAGCAATGGATTTGTTGAGGAAACCAGGCGATGTAGATGACGTGAGGCCCATGGAAGGCTTTTCGACTTTTCGTGACATATAATACTCGAAGTAGCCCTGGAGAGCCTCCTCGGATCTCAAAGAAGTAGGAATGTTGGAGATCATGACTGTTCGTAGACGGAGTCCCTTGGTCGGACGGTCTCTGTCCCATTGAGGCACAGCTGTGAAAGCATACTGAGGATGGGGATGCTGGTAGTAGGTAGGGTCCGACTCGTTATTGTTTTCCAACTCTGCCTGTCTGGACAAATTAACAGCACGCAATTTAAAGGCTCCATTGCAGATCCAAACGAGGTTAAATATCCACGAGAGTGTAATCCAGAAAAGAAGGCAGGCATGGATCCAAAGCAGAGATAGCCCTTTTCTTGTGCCTACCAGCGAAGAAATTGAGACTCGTGTCATGGATTTGGGAGAAATCGAATCGTCTGAAAATTTGACATGTATAGGAAATAAAATGGGCAAGGTCGTCAGAGTATGGACGAGCGTAAACCAAACTAAAGGTGTGGCATGAGGTTGATAAATTTGGAATGATGGAGAAATATGCTTACAGGAGCCTCGTAAGAAACGTATATATATAGTAGCGTCCAAACCGCGTAGTTCGTTAAGTTTGTCTTCTGGGAACAGAATGGCTTGCTTGACCCAGGACAGGGGCCATCTTGAGGGTGAAGGAGGTGAAGGAAACCTAACATCGAATTACGCTCTGAAATTTTGCAAAACGTTAACTAAGAAGCTACCTTGCCCATGAACGTCCGTGATAAAGGCTGGAAGATTTTTTAGACTCTTACAATTGAGAGAAAGAAAAGGCTCACTAGCCAAACTCCCATGATTCCCTACTACCAAGGCCCGAAACGGTGCTATAAAACCCTTTTGCTCGCCGCCTCCGCTTCATAAACTCCTGGCCAGTAATACATAGTACAGTAATGCCGATGGCAATGACCGACTGGTTTACAAGTCCACTGTGTACCGAAGAAAAATGTCAGCATCCACCCATAAACCGTGAAGCTTTGAAGGGTCACCAACCTGTAGTTTTTTGAAAAGGGACGTGTATGAATATCTCCCATTCGTGGTTGAAATGAGAGGTTAGAATGGAAGTGAGGTCAGGAGTCCCAAACATGAGGTATTAAAAGTGGAGCCTTCTTTATTTTATTTTTATCCACACGTGTTCCTGATGTGGCTGGTTACGATTAGAATTTATTGCAGACGCTACAAATCTATTTAGTTCTCATAATTCTAAGATTGTGCGGCTTGTAAACATAGTTCTCCGCATAATTCTTCGGAGGAATTCGCTTGGTTGCTGGAGGTTGCCTGGATTACTAGTCAATACATATTCAATAATAAAGGGCACAACATACACAAAATAATCCCATCCTAAGTACAACAATCAAATCAGCAAATCCGTCCTGTTCATCGTTCTAGTATCAAGTACCTTGTTTCTCAGCAAAATGAATGGCATCCTCCTTGCTCCTAAATGATACGCGCGTTCCCTGCATGTAGTCGGCTCTGCACAACACGTTGATGACAATAGTTTTGACTACGCATGTTTATTACTCACGAGCTGGCATATCCCATGAGTGGATTTTCCCAACGTCCGCCACCCAGAAGGGTATCAAAATCTATCCGCCAACGTTCTGTTTTTCCTGAACCACTCTGCATTGTGTTACGAGTGGGCTGGTAGATGCGTACACCACGGTGACGAAGCTCGCCTGGAAAACCATAAACATGGGTGTTATATGGTCGTGCTGAACACACCTGGAGCACCGCTGATTACATCTGCAACCATGACATCTCGTGTAGGTTGAATAGTTATTTCTCCGTCAGCCTTGCTCTCAGCCCTAGGGGCCGCCTCCGTCGAGTTATAACGAGAAAACTGTCCCGAGATTGAAAACCCTGTGCGCCTTGAAATTAAAGACGATCGTGTACATGCCCGAAATATGGACATGATTGAGGCAAATTGGAATCTGGGTTGCAATGTGTGACACAGGTATGACGAAGGATGTGACACTGAAATGTCGAATAACAATTTGTTAGGGTTCCCACGGCCCTCGCCCTCGCTGCTATGGTTGCCGGCGACCTTTTATCTTGCTCATGAATGCAGACCTCGACGTGCTGCACGCCGCCTTCCTTCTTTTGTGCGTGGGGAGAGTTCGGCTCGCCCACTGGGAATGCTGACCCGAGCACCATTTCGATGGTTCGACGTCATTCCATCCAACCACCAGCCGTGACACGCACGGGACTTGCGACAATCATTCCTTCCGTGACGCCGCAGGCGCGCGAACTTGCGAAGCTCAAAGTTTTAACTTTTCTACTCAAAAGACAACTTGACCGACTTCAATCGCAATAAACCCTAGCCGCTCGGCTAAAAAATAAGTCATGTGATCTGCCGACGAAGCAGCAAGTTCTGCAACTGAACTGCACTAGTATTATTTGTACCCGTTATTATGATGCCTGCCTCTGACATCGTTCCGGCGGAGAACTCGCTTTGTAGTGCATAAAAAGTCACTCAACAAGCCAAAATTATACCGGGCTTCGCGAACTCGCAATATGTCCTTAGAGGATTCAGGATGTCACAAAGGGTTGGTCACAAGCCTTTTCGCAAACCATGACTTGAGAGATCATAACTGCCACCTTTATTGCAACGTCTGCCATTATTCATAAGGTCGCAGGGACTTAGAGTGTCATTTAACTCATCGTTCACGTTGACAGCAAGGATGCCTTCCCACCTCGCTATCCCTATGCCGGTGTCTAACCTAGCATCCTCGTCCTTACCTTTGGCCAATGGAGAAAATCATGACAGCGGAAACTTCTCATTCTCCGAACTGGAAGGAAAAGATTCAGCCGAACAGGTACGTTGTAGAACAATACCATATAATAACCAAAACACACGTACCGAACTCTTATTTAAATCCAGCTCGAGATCCTCAATAATCAATTGGTCCTAGAGAATCGCATAAAGGAAGGCGCCGAGAATCTGCTAAACATGGATTTGACCGTCAGATAGCTATCGGATACGCCTCCTATCAAATCTCATGTCTCGTTTTTGTAGGATTCCCAACGCCTCCAAGTCGATACGGAATTAGAAATGGCAAGGAATAAGATCGACATTATCATGAATCGAATTGATATGCGTAAGCTCAATAATACCTTGGTTGGTTCTATGTTTAACACGCTTGTAAGAGTCTTCACGGGCCAAAGATTTTCGAGCATTACTGCAAAATGCAAATAAATGTATAGAAGACCTGGAATCAGTAACTCGTTCAGGAACGTCACTATCACAAACCACGCCATCATCTTCCTCAACCAAAACCAACTCACAGCTAGCCCCACCTCCCGACCTCAATAGTCAAAGGATTGCCACCATGTCGAAGCTCATCACGATCCTTCGAACAAACATGCGTGTGGGATATGAGCTCGACTTCAGTGACGTTCTTCGCGCGTGCGTCTCATTATTCTAACATGTTTCAATCCCTTCAAAGGTTCTTTCCAGTATTTTACCTTGCCTAGGAGATAAATGTTCAAAGCAAACTCGCGCGGCAGGATATAGGCTTATCCGTCACGCGTTGGTTGACAGGGAGAGGGTCAGTTCTTTGGGAGATGCGTTAGATTGGTATATCGTGAAGTACGTGGTTCTGCTCAATATGCAGCACAGTTTAACTTGCTTTTCAGGTCTTTACTTCGTGATAATAAACATGCAGTCGAGAAGGAACAAGTGATCAAGCTTATTAGGGCTGTCGTTGAAGTGGGAACCCTCCGAGACTCAGGCGCCATGAGTGGGACAGGCGTCATTCCTCTGTCGGAAACGGTCATGCGAGCTGTTATTGCCGTCGCAGAACACGCGGAAGACCCATTTCGACCTATCTTCATCCAGACGCTTGCTGAGATCGGTATATTTTCAACATCTATTCCCCGGAATGATGATTTAATTCAAAGTTAGTGGTGATTGACATCGACCTTGCTGCCCGGACAGGCACGATTCGGTTTCTATTACATGTTTTGGGGGAAGGACCTGTCGAAATTGCCAGAATCCTAGCTTCAGTTTTTCTGCATCTTGTTGATAGTCCGCGCACTCGGGCCTATATTCAAGTTGGCACTGACCTGGAGGTGCTGTGATCACTCTTACCCTCTTGCTGCCATGTTTACTTAGCTCTCCCTTCAGATGGCATTCTCAGCGATCACGGATGCTTATGGAAAGGGGCCAGATCATGCAGACAGGATGAGAGGATGTGCCAAAGTTGTTCAGTTAATGCTGCGGACCTGGAGTGGTAGGTCTTTGCAATTTCATCGAAATGACAAGCTAAACGGGTATCTCAGGGTTAATGTTTTTTTGCATGGATGACATGCGGGCAATCCGGTCGTTGATTAACACCCTTCGAATACCGTCACTTGACAATCGCGTAAGTTTACCTGGCATATTGTGGGCGACCCTTATGAACGCAATAATATTAGGACATTATTCTGGATATGTTCTTCGATTTATTAAGTATCAAAACTCCGGCATGGTATCAAACTTTTATAGATGGAAGGCGGCTTACCAGTATGTATATATACATCATGAGTATCCTACGGCCCGCTCACAGTTTTCCTAAAGTGTATCGGAAGTCTCGAGACTTCCTTGAACAACAAGAGGAGGGTGAACGTGATATTACAGACAAATCGGTACCCCAACAAAGCCTCAAACTGACAGACCAGTACTTGGCCCTTCTGGTGATCATTCTTACAAATGCTGGTTTATGCCAGGTTCGTTACAAAACCAATGGAAAAAATAGCGGGAAAAAAGACTCCCCATTGACTCATGGTGACTCTAGGCACTTACCTCCATGCTTGAAGAATCAACAACAGGGACTAATCTGTCACGCAAAGCTACACTACTCATGGCCGAAGTCCTTGCGCTGGCAAATCGGGTGCTACCGATGCCGTTGGCTGCCAAAATTCAAGTATGACAGACATTCGTACACATCCATCGTAAAGCAAGTTGCTGACTGTTCTATCCCAGGCGATACCCGAAGTTTTCCTTATGGCAACTGACTATTTAGATGGAGAAAATAGGATTGTTGGGACATCAACCATCTCAGCGATCGACAGCTTCAATCGCAACAGAGCGAGACTTGAAACTGTTGGACCTACCAAAGGCTTCCGGTCAAGGTAAGGCTCATCCCCATTATTTTGAATTATAGTCATGTCTTTCGTTAGGGCAAACTCTACTGAGGATGCAGTGAGGCGAGGGCAAAGACAAGTAGAGCAGGTTAAGCTCAAGATCAGTATGCAAATGGATGACAAAACCTTCCAAGCAGCTCTCCTTGAGACCCAGGTATTTCAATTCTTGCCTGTCTACGAATGACGACTAATGATGATAGGTGTTGGCTTCCCCTAGAGACTATACTAAGTGGAACTTTGATGCTTTGCAAGAGCTTGTTGAAGGACCATTGCTGAACCCAAAGCGTTTGGAAGAGGCTATAAAGTTATCGAAATTTGTTCGGGGCTTCTTGAAATTCTTTCATCCGTTTGAACATCGCTTTTCTGATATGAAAAGAAGGGTCTGTGTTTTATCTTAGTCCTTGGATGTGTGACCTTTCTTACATATTTCCAGGGAAATGCCCGTTGGGTACGGCTGGGATGCTCCTTTATGACCACTCTTATGTCAAGTCCGGATGGCGTCAGGGTACTCTCATCAGAGGACAGCTTTCTGGAACAGATGAAGAAGAGTTTTGCTCAATTAGACCCCGTCAGTTCCCATAGTTTCAAATATAGCCTTTGTGTACTGACTTTAACCTAACGGACAGTTCAATGGCACGCCAGACTCGGATCCAATATTTTCCAAAAAGCGAGTAGCCGAGACCTTGACATATGGCTATCTGGAAATGCTTGGAACTTTAAGCAAATTCAAGGACGGCATCGAGTGAGCTTGTTCATACTTTTGGAGACCTGGCAGTTGATGGATGCATCTCAGCCTTTTGGATAAACACAATGTTTTTACTGCCTTCTATCATCTGAGCGAACTTCGAAGTCGAGAGGATCTGATAAAGGGCATCATTGATAGCCTGGACTATACAAAGTACTATCAAGCATATCATTGAGAGTAAAAAACTAGCTGATTTGACTTCGTCAGTAATGGCCATCCGAGAATACTCTTTTCCAAAGCTTTAACTTCAAGTTACAAAGTAATTCCGATTAACAATTTGTTTATTGTTTCTCCTAACTTACATTTGTATAGCACATCCGAGAATACGCAACTCAACATCTGGGGATGCTTATTCGCGGATCACCTACCGCCAATGCTTGGACTCTCCGGCTTCTCTTGACGCAACTCTATGACCCAGCGCCAGAAGTATGCGAAGTAGCTGTTCATTACCTGAAGGAAGCCTGCGACTCCAAGGACATTCTTCAGCTGGTCGTGGAAATGCAGCCTACGCTGGATCATTTAGGCGAGATGGGACAGACTCTGCTAATGAAGTATGCAATCACTTGAATTCGGCACGATGAACTTAATCGCTAACTTCCTTCAGGTTTGTGTCCACGTCTGTAGGATTTCGGTTCCTATATGATTCTGGATACATCGATCGTGAGATGGGAGTGTGGTTCAATGTAAGCGATGCATCAGAAATAAGAATAGCAACACGCTCTAAACCTCCACGTTAGGAACAAAACCTTGAATATGTGGTTCGCGTTGAAGTATTCCTCGGAAAAATCTTCAGTTCTTTCAATAGTGTTGATGAGGAGGAAAGGTGGATATCGTCTCCAATTTTTTCTATGATTCTTTGTTGATTTTGCTCAAGTGAATTTGAGGGTGCCGTTCCTGCCCATTTTTATGGTGAGATGGCGAAAACAGAGCTCGGATGCCAAATCCTACACGAGAAGGGCCATTTTGCGGAATTCGCTCAATTCATTCGACAACACAGTCATGAGAATGAAGACTCTGACCTTATATTAAAGCTAAAGAGTATACTCTGGGCTGTAGTATGTATCCGACATCATGGGCCATCTTGGCTTTGGGCTGACTGTGAATTTAGGGACACATAGGGGCAACGGATGGGGGACTTCACTTCTGTGAGGAGGAGGAGATCATTCCAGCTATCTTGGAAATAGCGGAGAAGTCTCCGATTCCATCCGTTCGGGGGTACGGAACTTTGCTATGTGACCTGCCTGTCTCTCTTAGTTGACCACATTGTAGAACGTGTTTCTTCGTCCTTGGTCTAATTTCCTCAACATGCCAAGGTGCTGAGATACTCGATGACTACCACTGGGAGGCAACAACAACGCCTCTGGCAATACCTACGGGTCTATGTATCCCTACAGATATTGACAAATTCATCTCAGTAAGTTCGATGTTGAGAATCAACGTTTACCTTCCTTATAGATACCCTATAGTTGTTGCCTTGGACAACTACGATTCCTGAGATGACTGAAAATAGGCTGCTACCCCCTGTGACCGAACACGAGATCGAGACTATGACCGCCATTCAGAATTTGGCAAACACTGTGATTGCAAACGCCGCCTCGCGGTCGCTGGCAAGGTGTGTTTCCTTCTTATGCATTGTATTCACCTTTGACTAAAGCCATACCAGACTTAAATCACGCTCAGATACACGACTCCTATTCACATCTCCCGACATGTTCTACAGAGCCCTTCACACGATCTCAACTCAGCGATATCGACTTCCAGTCCGTCGATATATTGTCGACCTCTTCAACCAAGAACTGAATCAAGAACTGGTCAACGCATTGAATGACGCCCAAAGCCGCCTAAAGGCGTCACCTTCTTATGATCCTCCACAGACGGATACGCTGCGAATGAGCATATTTGGACGAGTGAGCAAACCACGACGAGCATCGGAGAGCGACGAATCCGACGAAGATGGTGACCTCGATACCTCAGCTCTGCAGACTGCCCCTATAAAAGAACAACCTACTATCACTCTGCAGCCCTTGAAAAAGGTAGTAGGCTTCGCAGTCTGATGCACGTCACGACTCACCTTGCACTATGTACATTTATTTATTTATGGACGGTGTCTTCCTTTGCATTGTATTTATACCTAATAAAAATATTACGTAAATTACGCCAACTGGCGGATCATCGGCAATTGCCGGTTACTGTAAGAATAAGGTTCAAGCCACTGGCACGGGCGATCACACGCAATAATCATTGGAAAGGGGGCTCGACAACTTTACAAGACTTTCAAGATGGGTAAGTCCTGAACGTCCGCTATATCCTCAATACGATTTCTTATCGTTACCCATGCAGTTCGTTACGCCGCCGCCGCACTTGCCACCAACCCCGAAAAAAGTGAGATATCGGATGACCTTGCTGTTCAATGGACTAGGTTACTAAACGAAACATATCACAGCGTCACTCGCTCGTGGCGAGTATCTCCGAACACATTTCAAGAACATGCGTGAAGTGGCCGCCGCTCTTTCTGGTGTGGCTTGTTCAATGCATCAACAATTGTGAAATTCAACAGTTTGATCCTCCTCTAGGCATGAAATTGACGAAGGCTTATGCATATCTTGGCGGCGTTAAGGAACACAAGCGGGTTATTCCTTTCCGAAGATTCTCTGGTGGTGTTGGACGGGCGAGCCAAGCTAAGGAGTTTAAGGCTACACAAGGTGCATAACTGTCGTTTACTTGAATATTTACATTGTTGAAATCCATACCTTTTTTCACAGGTCGCTGGCCCGAGAAATCCGTCAAGTTCATCCTTCGTCTTCTGAAAAATGCTGAATCAAACGCTGACGCCAAAAACCTTGATCTCGAGGATCTGTACATCAAAAACATTGTTGTCCAACAAGCTCCTGTAAGCTCATATAGAGAGTTTGGGCATAAATTTCGCTGATTTCTTTACTCCTCAAGAAAACCCGCCGCCGCACATATCGTGCCCATGGTCGTATCAACCCATACCAAGGCCACCCTACGCATGTGGAGATCATTCTTTCTGCAAGCGAAACTGAAGTAGAGAAGGCCACGGACACGGTCTCACCCCTTTCCCTTACCGGTCTCAACCGAAGGCAAGTAGCTAGAAGACGGATCGAAGCTGCTCGTGCATAGATATCTGGACGAGTTTGATGTTGGGAAGCGTTAACAGAGCAGTTGATGTTGGAGGCTATGTGCAACTTCCTTTTTATGTACAAAACCTATGTTTAATGCATTCCACGATTATCTCTGCAATGAAATCTCCAAACCTCATATGTGCTCCTTACTGACTGATAGAAGATGAGATATATTTCATTGTTATATATGTATACCGATACAGAAGTGAGATGGATGAATGAGTGTTGAGTACAGTTGGTTCTAATACAAAGGAGTGTGGTTAATGCTACATGCTTACAATGTGGTTTGAGAAGGCCAGACGGAGACAAAACCAGAGAGGATATAAGGAGCGTGCGATACTTCGAGGCGAACTGGCAGTAGAAGATGTAGAATGAATGAAGGGTACCACTTGGGTACGTACGAGCATACGGATCGTAGGGCTATAATGAGTGTGATGCGTATGTTTGAGTAGTTGACATGAAACATGAACAATGATGAATAGGAAATGGTTTTAAGATGATTTTTTGCAGCTGAGCAACGACCGAAGGCTTTTAGCCTTGACCGGTTGCTCCTGGGGTAGGAGTTGCAGGGCTTCCTCACTGCAACGAGTGATGGTGTAAAGACCGTCCAGCGATCCCGAGATGGTGTGCTCCCACACATCGCGAACTAACTGGAGTTCTTTGCTTTTGGATTCTCGCTTGTTGCTGTAAGGGCAGAATGAGCTGTTTTGAGCTCCATGGTATTTCAAACAGACAAACCTTCGATCATATATATCCTGGTAAATGCCTTCTTCTTCGTTCGGATTGGAGAACGTGAAGCGGCTCAGTTGGGCGCCCAGCCAAGTCTGAAAATGTTCGTTTTTGTCGAATTTGTATGGAATGAGATAATTATCCAAGGCTAAATGATTATAGAAATATGAGATCGAAGGAGCTGATGAAGATGGAGGAATCATACCGCGAATAGTCTGCACCATGATACGATATCCAGAGAGATTGATGTGTGTTATGTTTTCTGTCTCCGTGGCTGTCATTTCAGTCTTCCTCCCTTCGTCTGTGCGCCTCCTGTCCTCCTCCTCATCGGCCAAAGAGGGCAAAATATCTGCCACTATAACATCACGAACGAGTGGGGCTGTCAAGAAGATTTTAGGGACAAAATATATCATAGATGTGGCAGGACGAACCCGTGAGTGGAAGAGTAGGAGTCATCATCCTCTCCATAGCTTCACGATACTGAGCATAATTCCCATGTCCACTAAAGAAGCGATTCAAATGGCGAAATCGTGCTTTACTAGCAATGGGGACATTCTAAATAATAAATAGTGGATGAATTTACTGAGGTCAATAACAGATGAGCAGACGCACGAGTATTGTTTCTTTCATCCTAGTTACAGATGAGTGGGCGACTCCGCCGAAGATGCAACTAGCGCTGTTGAAGTTGCGGAGACGAAGGCAAATCTAAAAGAGAGCGAGCTTCAATGAAAGTTAATGGACAAAATAGGCGACGCACTGTTGCGATCTCGAGCCAGAAGGAAGCCATCCGAGCGCGGTCGAGAGGTTCATTTGGCTTAATGATAGAGTAAGAAACCCAGATAGTCAAGGTCTGTTCGAACATGGCGATCGCCTTGATCGCTTTGCTAGCTGCCGGATTTATGGTTGCATCGTTCTTTTGTTTCTTTTGTGACGAGCGCCAAAACGCAACTGCATCGACAGGATCAACATCGCGGAACATGCTGGACAACTTCATCGCCAATTGACGCGCAAATTCTTCTCGACCAGCGGAGCTGCTAAATTGCTGTAGTTGGGCTACCAGGTCGCGGGAAAATCTTTCGGGGAAGATGAAACCAGTCGGTGTAGCAGGTTCTTGTGGCATCTTCAATTCGACTCGTGCGACGAGTTCCTGGGCCCGTTTAGTAAGAGCGTCTGCTGGAGAGACTTGCTTCATGTGGTTTATTTTTTCCATAACTCGGAGGAAGATTGCCTTGGGGTGACCAGTCATCTCGACTCGTTCCTCAACAAACACTTGCATGTCTTCGAGAATCTCGTCGTCGGATTCAGCTTTCCAGTATTGGTTGAGCCAATCGAGCATGGCTTTTGCGACCCGAATGCGAACGATTGAGGTATTGGTTTCCCAGACGCGAGCTTGATCATCAGTGAGGCCTATAGGCTGACGCTCCTCATATCGCTTCGCTAGTTCTTGGAAAAGTAGTATGGGAGTAGTGAAGGATCGGAAGTACGTGTATACAGTGGTCGTCAGTTCATGATCAGTTACACCTTGTCTAGAGGTCAAAACGGCGACCAGCGCTGGGAGGGATCCGCCTTTTATCCTGCCTTCTGCATCGAAGGAAAGGGCGGCGGCTTCTCCGGTGGGCATTGGCATTTCAACGTCTGCTTCCGGGTTCAGAGGATCGTTTGGATAGAAGAGAACTGAGTGACGAATGCCACCGTTCGGCGTGGAAGGACGAGAAGGCTCAATGTCGGCGCGGAATGAAAGCTTTACAGGGTTGATAATGTCAGGTTGCACCAACGTAGCAGAGCTCTTCGAAGTCAACGACCTGAACGACTTGAAGCTGAAGATGGAAGATTTAGAATTGCCAAGGGTTGAAGAGTGTTTGGGGATCTGCCAGATTATCTTGTGCTTGAGGGGCTTGGAGTTCTTGTCTTCGGAAACGTGGATGTCGATCAAGCTTGTCAATTCATCAGCTTCCTCTGAGGATGAGAGACATGAGTTTGATGAAGCAGGGCTTTCTAGGGTGGACTGTGACTCTTCGACGACTTGAAGGGTGACCTCGGGTGGTAACTCAGGCAGAGGTTTGTTCCTGAAGGTACTCCGGATCGCGGCTCCAAGGAGGTCCGACATAATGCCATACAACAGTCTAACGAATTCGTAGGACTCGTTGAGCCTGTCTTCGACTTGATGGCGCTCTGCTGACTTGAGGCTCGAGATGGATGCCACAAAGTAACCACCGACGGTTACCAGACTCGACATGGTGCTCAGAAACTCAGGATCGGTGTGGTCGACGTTGGGTAGATCCCGCATTTGATCGACAACAGTTACGACGCAGTTCAGAAAAACTTCTGAGGCTGCAAGATATTCCCGAAGTCTCTTCGACTTGCAAGCAAGCGATAGTGTCTTTCTCGTTGCGCGAATAGAGGGAAAACTTGTACTGAGGCTGCTATGCAAGTTCGCAGGGGTGTACTCGCCGGCTGAGTCTACAGCTGCCTTGTCACTGCAAACACTTTCGGCCTTCTGAGATTGAGCATAGTGAGGTGATTTTGGGGTGGGAGGAACATAGGGTGGACTCTGGATAAATTCAGGATATCCAACTATTCGAACAGTTTTTTTGTCCGAGGGCTGCGTTCTTCCGCTTCTTTTTCTCAGGCTAGGACTGGCAGGCATGGCTATGGAGTTTCTCAAAAGTGAACTACTAAACCAGCATACCGATTTTATAGACCAGACCAGACTCCCAGGGCAAGCAATTTCCTGTTGAGTACGTTTGGCCAAGTGGCCTTATAATATTATTAACCATTATCCATGGACGAAGTTCAGTGGCCCATTTCCTAAGATGGAAATTAATTGGCCACAGCTGGATCTCCAGGAATAAAGAACGGCCACGTGAGTTTCCAGACAGAGTTCCCCCCAGTGAAACCAAAGGACGCAAGTGAGTTCATTTGGCAAGATACCCGTTAAACGTTGATCATGAAAGCTGTGTTGGAAAGAAAAGAACGTGGTTTCGATAGACTCAGCAACAAGATCGTGCATCCCCTGCTGTATACATAAGGGGGAGGAATAAAGAGATTTGCACTGACGAAACACTGGGTGATTTACTAAGTGGCTGAGTGGCAGGTGACAAATACGAGCATCAAAAAATCAGCATATGCTTTACGTAAGGAACCGTTTGACCTGGAATCCATCCTTGCCCTCCTACTTACTAACAACTGTGCGCAGCTCATTAGGCTTTGTTCATTCTCAAGCCTACTACTTCGTACTCGGCATCAATGGCGAGCTCTAGCAGGTATATACACTCAGTTCGTCAACCCCACAAGTTCATATTCTCATTACTACCTCTATCAAAAGATTGAATGATCCTGAGCGCTTTATCAAAGTCAACCGTCAGTAACTGTGCCTATCATTTTATCGGGTTTTTACTTATTTTTTTTATCATCCTTAAGTGTATTGTGCCAACGGCCTAGTAAAACGAGAATTACTCAGCCTACCTGATCCATTTGCCGTACTCACTGTTGATGGGGAGCAGACCAGCACTACTGCGATCGTGAAGAGGACACTGAGCCCAGCATGGAACGAAAAATTTGATGTGTGAGCATTGCGGAAATTCTGCGCCCAATCTCTTAATCATCATATCCTTATACTCAGTAAAGTGCGACATTCCTCAATGATCGCCATTCAAGTCTTTGACCACAGAAGATTCAGGAGACGTGATCAAGGTGCGAACCTCCATTATCTCTCATATGAATTAACTCATTTCTTTTTTTTTATACAGGCTTCCTTGGTGTTTATAACATCTCAGCCGCGGACGCTCTAGACCTTGCCTTGACGCAGCCAGGTGATTCAACATTGTAGGTTGCCGAAATTTTACTAATACCTTTACGAAAGGCGCCACTACCAGAGACCTTACAATGTCAAGCAACAATCTTCCTGTTTCTGGCAAAGTTACATTCAGCTTCTCTTTGGAACCTCAATCTCAGCCACTCCAACAAACTCACCAGGCTAATCTTGAACGACCCATAATACCCCCATCTACGCAAGAATATCTCTTTCAACATACTCAGCCAGTTCAGAATCCTATAGATCAAATACGACACTCTAACCCCTTACCGCAACCACGTGTTGAGCAGGATCGCCCAGGACTGCGGCCTGGCATCTCTCCAGCACCTCTGCGTGGCTCGGCGAGTCACTTAGGTTTGAATACATCATATAGTTCGCAAGCACCTGGGCCCGACCTCGCTCGACCGACTTCAACGTCGGGCGTAGCTACTGGTCGCATGTTGGACGACGAAGCTGGGAATCCTCTACCAGCAGGCTGGGAGCGTCGAGTCGACCCGCAGCATCGATCCTATTATGTCGATCATAATTCACGAACGACGACATGGCATCGGCCCCAAGGACCGAGTCAAGCTCCGTCAATACCTGCCCGGCCTGCTTCGACACCAGGGCCATCTCTAACACCCAGCACCAACCCTACCCCAACTGCTGCGGCCCAGCCCTCAGCTACAAGCACCACACCTTCAACAAGTCCCTATGCAGACATTCCCCTGCCCCTTGGCTGGGAAGAGCGCCGCACTCCGGAAGGACGGCCCTACTTTGTTGATCATCACACGCGGACGACAAGTTGGGCCGATCCTCGACGGACGACGCAACCTCCGCCATCAGCTATCACGAGGCCTGCCGCAACTCCCAACTTGGGGCCATTACCATCAGGATGGGAGATGCGTCTGACTTCCACTGGACGAGTGTATTTCGTGGATCATAATACGCGAACGACATCGTGGGATGATCCAAGACTCCCGCCTAACCTTGACGACAACGCCCCGCAGTACAAGCGCGACTACAGGAGAAAAGTGGTCTATTTTAGGAGTCAACCAAAGATGCGGGTACTACCCGGAAAGTGTGAGATTAAGGTACGGCGCGCACGAGTATTGGAAGACAGTTATGGAGCTGTCATGGCTCTTACTGGTGAGGATCTGAAACGAAGATTGATGGTCAGCTTCGATGGCGAAGACGGCCTAGATTATGGCGGTGTTTCGAGGTGGGTTCAAGATATGATTGACGAGAAAGTTGCTTTGTACTAAATTCTTTGTTCTACGTCCAGGGAGTGGTTCTTCCTTCTGTCTCACGAAATTTTCAATCCGAGCTATGGATTGTTTGAGTATTCGACCCACGATAACTATACCCTACAGATCAACAACGCCTCCGGCATCAACCCCGACCATTTGAGTTATTTCAAATTTATAGGGCGTTGTCTTGGCCTAGCTATCTTCCACCGTCGATTCCTCGATGCCTACTTTGTCCCCAGTTTCTATAAAATGATTCTGGGGAAACACATGTCGTTGGTTGATCTAGAAGCTGTTGATGCCGATCTCCATCGCTCCTTGGGCTGGATGCTGTAAGTTTCTTTTTACGAATAGGTGTCGTCACCGTTACTCAATCACCGTGAAAACGGTTTCTTAGTGAAAACGACATCACAGATGTTCTCGACGAGACATTCACGACCACCGAAGAGCGATTTGGAGAGCTAGTGACTATTGACCTGAAACCCGGAGGCGAAGCTATCCCTGTAACAGAACAGAACAAGAAAGATTACGTGGATGCGGTTGTTGCTTATCGCATCTCACGACGCGTGAAGGAACAATTTGACTCATTTATGGAGGGTCTTCTGGAACTTATCCCAAGGGACTTGATCAACGTCTTTGATGAACGAGAGCTAGAACTCTTGATCGGTGGAATGGCCGAAATTGACATGTGGGTTTTACTACTTCTCTCAAGATTTTACTGACATTATAAAAAACATTGCAGGGACGACTGGACAAAGTTCACAGATTATCGCGGTTATGAGAAAACTGACCAAGTCATTGAATGGTTCTGGCAGTGCATCCGTTCCTGGCCATCAGAGCGCAAATCAAGATTGCTACAATTTACGACAGGCACTTCTCGTGTCCCTGTCAATGGGTTTAAAGACTTGCAGGGGTCCGATGGTCCTCGACGATTTACTATTGAGAAATCTGGAGATCCCCAAGGTCTTCCCCGCAGCCATACCTGCTTCAATCGGTTAGATTTGCCTCCATACCAAGACTATGAAAGTTTAGAATCAAAATTGCTTTTCGCGATTGAGTATGTGTTCATCTTGTCATATTCCTCTCAACATGCCACTGATCTCTGTCGTCTGCAGAGAGACGGAAGGGTTCGGACAAGAGTGATTCGTGTGTATATGGGATTGGCTTTGTCCTACATACATAAGATGTATTTCGGCTTCTCCTGCGGGATGATTTTGTAATGTCTGCAATCTGTATCTAATATAAGAGGATACTCAAAGTCTAGGTTCCGCCTTCTGCCGGTGATTGCAAACAGGGTCAAAGTTATATGGTGATTTTTCGCGTTCCATTACCACCCTCGAAGAAGGCTTGGACCAAGATCTTCCTCTCTTTTTTTATTTATTTTTTCGTCAACATCATCTGTGATTGTCTTTCTCCGGCTCATCCATCCTCAAATCTCTCGCTGTTTCTTGAAGATTTTTCAACATCGAACCTCATGTTTAATATCGTGCTCCCTACCAATTGACACGTCATTCTGCCCAGAAATGAGCTTTGAAGCATCATCTCCGGTCACAGGTATGTTCTTCATGTGCATTTGAAGTATTGGAACCGAAGTAAGTCTCACAGATCGTACTGTTGGACATGGTCCACTTGAATAACCGGACTTTGTGCAACCGAGGACGGCTTCAAGACGGTCCAGGGCCTCTCAACGGCCATTCATTGTGCCAGAAACGCCTAGGAAACGAAAGGAGAATGCTAGGGATCGTCTCCGATGCAAACTGCCTGACGATCTTTCTCTCGAAAAACTTCCGGACTCGTTTGATCGATCTATTCAAACTGCTGTATGTGCCAGACGGATTGGCAAATTCATTTGATGAAAAGGATCTTCTGTGCAGGCACTGTGTATGGGAAAAGAAAAGTTTTGGTTTCCGAGGGTTTGGCGGTCTTGGGAGGAAAAGGGAAGTTGATTATTGTCATAAGCCCTAAAGGCTTTAGAACGAGACCAGGTGTGAATAACAGTATGCTTCGAGCATTATATCAGTACTAATATTGACTTCTAGGCAGGACGGGCTGTAGCGAAGGGAATAGATGCTATTGTCATCAATGAAGATACGTTCAAGACCGCCGCTCTTTGGAAACATCAGCAAGTTAGGGTCATGCTATGATGCAACTTCTGAGCGCTAATAGAGTGACATAGTGACGTAACATGGGTGCCTTATTGCATAACGTTCACCAGGTATGTACGTAGAGGTCCACTTACTGAAGAACACCCCGTTTATTTCTATACAAGGCGATTATTATGGAGGTAATATCGTCAATATCATTCTAATATCCGACTGTTCAGACATGGCAACGTCGGAATTGTTGCCAGAAGACATTGATTTATAATTAGACAGCTGCTATCACATTGGATGTTGAATTCACGCACATCACATGCCTTACTGGCCATTATACCCCAGATATATGTACACATTGAAGGTAATGTAATGTGACGACGGGGGGAAGCTTTATACAGACAGACAATATTTTATCGACTTCATGACTGCGCGAACCAACCTGAAAAATAAACGATGAACTCAATCCCTGCGACCAAACCTGCAAGATCATCTAAAAAAAAGTGACCCTATTTGCATGTACTTGAAAGACTAGAGGGAAAAGGTGGTGGTAGATGTGGTAGGGCCATGGGGAGAAGCATTGGAGGCTTGATAGAATTCTAAACATATGAGGGGTAATTCTGACAAGTCGGCATAAACTTACAAAACCAGAAAATATGCACGGTGAACGTAGAGCTATCTGGAGAGTGGTAAAGGCCCAGAAAAAAGACTAGAATATTAAAAGATAATAAATTGAGAATGTATGGTTCCGCCCATAGCATCGCATGGCAAGGGTATGCAACAATGGCATGGCTTTCTGGAGTTTCGTGGGCTCAGGAACGTCATTATTTTCTATAGAAGCTTTTCCGGTCATTTCTGAACCAAAAGGCGGTAAGAACTCTCCACCGGACCCACCGCCAGCCTGGGCAGCAATCAGGGCAGCAAATGGATTATCGATAGGAGGCAGTGATGGGTCCACAGGCATCAAAGGTTCTCCGATAGGAGAAGACGCAGGCAAAGGGGGAAAGGAACCTGCGTGAATTGTTGTCGTCGTTCTGGTAACTAAACAGAAGGATCTGGGGGGGGGGTGCGCTGAGCCCTTCGAAGATATCGGCGTTCCGAGAGAAAATCGTGACTTTCCGATTTGGTGGAGTTGGGAAGGGCGAGACGCTAGTTCGATTGGGGATATCGGTAATGCCTTCCTCTCCAAGAAAACTTCTAGAATTGGTTGTAATATTTGGCAGAGGAGGATCTACAGGCACTTGTGGGAGTCAGCTGGCTATACTTTGCCAGATTTATTTATTTTATTTACAGACCATCGCGAAGATACGCTGGTGCGTCTTCCCCTCGCGCTGAAGTTGTGAGTTTTGCAAGTCTGTTTGTCCCCGACTCAGTATGGCTTTTCGGCGGGCTTCTGCGCGTGCTGCTGCAGACATAGTGAGTCCTGTAGGGAACTTTGGGATTTAGAGCGAACTCAAAGCAGGTAGTGGGCTAAGAAAGACGTGGCATACATACCTGATCGATGATCAATGACAAGTCCACCATGCCAGTACGCCCAACGTCTGAGTGTGCAGTGCTCCCACCCACTGCTCCAGCGCCACTGCTAGTCATATTGCCAATGTCATATACGAGGACTAACCTGCCTTGACTTCCAATGGGGTCGTGATATATTATTGTAAGTAGTGACCACAGACATCAGTCAATCGATTCGCCCGAAGAGTAGTCACAAGATCATCAGGTAATTCTGTAAGGTTATGAAGAAACTAGATAATTTTCGTAGAAATATCAAACTACCTGTCGATCAAACCCTTGGCCTTAAGGCTAGTAGTGGACTCTGATGGTTGTGTTGCAGACAAATGATTTATTAGAATGAGATCAACATCCATTGTTTGATGACTGCGATGATTCGTCATTAATCAAAGTTGCCGCCGTGCCACAGGAAATATAATCTCATCTAAGAAAATCCGGCCTCCAGACTAGGCCCCTGTACTCAACAAAGCTTTGATCTGAGGCCACGGCGTAAGTTTTTCTGAGCCTCGCGACCAAAATACGATGATTGATGAGCGCCGAGCCAGGTTAAAACGTCGCCAACAACAAATTGACTCCATCGGAACGCCAGGTAAGTTTAATGGACAATAAGATAATCACATTTTCAAATGTTCAAAGTCATGTTTTTCGCCTAGCCAACGAGCATGTGGATCGATGGTGAGAATCACAGTTACTGTAAATATTGGTGCCGAGTTATTGGTTGTCGCAAATCCCAACGAAAACTGACAGACTGGAAGATAAAATGGTGGTCATTCCAGGTGGAAAAGTGTTGCGAGGGAAGGTGGGCCAAGCTCGGGGCTGTACGAGGTCAACCAGTCACAGCTAAACTGACTGAAGCATTGATCGACAGCCAGCGCTAAATCACACGGATATCCATGAGCAAAAGGAAGCTCTACTCAGGCCGGTAGGAATCAGTTTGAGCTGTAGCCGTCAATACATCCCAGCTTCAATAAAGGACACTGAAAATATATCTCCTGGCGACATCCAGGACGCAAAAAAATGAAAGGTCGTGGCTTTCGGAAAGATGAATGGACACAGATGTTGAAAGTCAAGACTGATGCCAAACAGTACGCGGTCAAACTCCTTTCCATGACAAACGGCTAGGCATTTTCCTGGTGGCAGCCAACCTAATAATCAACATACCTAATTTCTCAAGTACCGCGACGATGACTGTATACCTGCCGGGGGAAAGGGCTGACGAACATGCCTTCCTTGATTCAGTCGAAGGGGAAATCTCATTCTTCCGTTCGATCATGCGCGCTCGTCCGGTTGGGATGCACCGTCATTTTCATATCATAGCTATTCGTAACTTTATATCGAAAGATACTGGCCGTCTAGTTCATATTGACGCTATCTGGGAGAAGTTGAGAAAATGTTATGACCTTGACGCGTTGGACGCCGTTGTACGTTATCGTTCTTTTAGCTTTCTGAACGGAATTTTGCAAACTAACGAACGCGTGGGTTTGCACACAGGACGTTGAATCAGATGGCTACCTCTCTCCTAAATCTAATAGCTCGACACCGATATCTATTGGTTCACCATCCCCTAACGAACACTTGGCTACACATCCTTTCTTCCGAGAAGAATTCTCGCTACCTTTTGATGAAGTGTTTGAAGCCATCATCTCCCAACGTCGTATGAGAGCCACTGCATCTGCTCCCTCATCACCTGCAGCCTCACCGCCACCTGCGCCAATAGCAAGCACTAGTGTCTCTGCATCCACAAACAAACGCGGTGGCGGGGGCAGAAAACGTGGAAAGTACACGAAGAGTAAACTGAATTTGGCAGGATTAGTGGGTGGGGATAGCGATAGCAGCGCGTTGACACAAGAGAGTGGTGATGAGGCAGTCGTTCCGGAGACGCCGATGGAGAGCGTGGTGACTGGCACAGATGCTGGAACGGATTATGCGGAAGATGAGGATGTTGAAATGCATGATCCTTCACCAGGTGTACCTTGGCTTTTTCTATTCGTTTCGGGATATCGTTTCTGATATTGTTTTTGTTAATTGTTAGCACATGAAGCATCGCCGAAACCTGCGCGTGGGCGTCCGCCGATGGCAGGGCGGAGAGGACGAGGCGCGTCAACGCGTGGTGGCTCGACGCGGGGGATGAAGAAGAAGAAGCGCTCGTGATTACTTATCGTCCACTAAGTATTTTGTATGTATCATATTGGGCGTTGCTTGTTAATATGTATGTCATGATCAGTGTCCTGGGATCTGATGCTCATCATTCTCAAATAATGAACTGACAACTGGTGGATGAACTTGGAGTGTTCTAGCCCCTGTTCTTCGTTAGAGCACTGTATTTGGACTTCCGGTGGTATACTTGATTAATATATAACGTATTGCTAGATCGTCCTGATAACTAATGACTACATGATTACGCATTCCTTTTTATCTTGCTTAATCGCAGCCTCTTCAGCTGCAAGGATAGCCTTCTCCCCTTCGCTCAGCAGCTGCAGCTGAATGTAAGAATAAAATACAACATTGTTCCGAGGTTACATACCCCTTTCTTTGCCCTGACCCGCATGGCTTTGACTCGACTTTCTCGCTCTGATTTCGCACGTCTATAAATACAAATGTGACAGTAGCCAATGGTAAATAACAGTTGGAGGATTAGGCGGACGCGAATATGGGTCGTGGGATAAACGACAGGGCGTCGATGATAGGTTGTGGTTTATTATCAGTGTCATTGTTGATATTGGTAATGTCGGGTGTCGTAGAATTGGAATCAAAGTCGGGTTGAGTCGTAAGGGTGTTGGTGGATGGAGGTAGAACAGAAAGACTAGTGCTTGATGAGCGAGTACTTGAAATTATGAAGGGAAAGGTACCTACCGATCAGTCTTGTTGAAAGGGAGAGATGGCTTGGATGATGAGGTAGAAGGTTGGACTTGAACTGGTCGAGAGGTGGATGCGGCAGTGGAAGCCATCGATTTCTTGACGGCATCCATAGCTGCAGCACCGGCTAATGAAGTCTTCGAGTTGAGATTTCTCGCTCCAGTGCTGAGGTTAGCAAGTCGACCAGTGGCATTGGACTGCGTTGAAGTAGAACAATTATGGTCTTGAGGAAAGCGATGAGCAGCGCAAAACTGAGCTTTGCATTTCTATTATGTCAGACCTTGCGCTTAGAGAGATTGAATCAAAGGCATAAAAGAACAACGTACATCGCAACGAATAGGGGAGAAGAGGACTTTCTTGCAATTTCCTCTTGCGCATACGGGAGATGACTTTGACTTGACTTTGCCTGTCACAACGGAGCACTCCTTCTCCAAATGCATGTCCATACGGACGTTCGGGTCTTGACCAGGACGAACTGCAACTGGGATGTTGCAAAGAGGGCCTAATAGAAAATGCCACATGAGTACATGTTACAAAAGTGTGGTTTGAATGAATCGGACATACAGTTGGGAGCGACTCTATTATATTTTCTCTCATCATATTTCGGACACTTGTGAACATCAACCTTGAAATGTTCCTGGCAGAACGAAAGTCCACAGTGGTGGCATTTGAAAGGTAGGAAATCGACGAGGAGGCATATCGGATCGGAGCACTGTTTTCCAACTGCAAGAAGTTGGTTGTCGCGTTCTTGGGGTGTGGACGAGGATGTCATGGTATTTGAATGGGAATAGGAAAGAACGAATGTGTTTGGGTTATATAGGAAATGAAGAGCTGACGCGTTCAGCCTTGCACAGGACTGAGTAATACCAACTGCTGACAAATGGATGCAATCTAATCTCTCCTTGACATCTCTGCTTCGTGAGCAGTATTTTGGCGCAGGAGAGGGAAGGACATATGCACGAAGGACCGAGAAACCTCACCCTCTCCGTCCATTATGCGTGGGGTAAATTCTCTAGTGGCGAAAAGCCTCGTCGATATGGCAGAAAGAGACGATAGCACCATTGACAACATGCTTTTTGCCTTATGTGAGGCAAGAAGCCGAAAGTGGTACTCCTAGTTATTGTGAGCCATGGTGCCGAGCTGTTGCCCGCCTTGTGAAACGGGACGGTACAGCACTTTTGATGCACGGGATCTCAGAGGGATGAAGAACACTTGCGTGGACAAAGGTTCAAGTTACCTTCAAGCATTTTCTCTGCTCTACGATAATACTCAGCTCCTCAAATACAAGACGGATAGTTTGACTGATGGAAGCAATGGCATCTCTGTGTCGCTAGTTCTGAAAGTAATAGCTATGAATCGATACTCTCATCTGACCAATCTTGTGGTTATTTTTTTATGATCGTCGTAGGCAATATTTCCGATATCATACCAGCATCGTCAGGGAAGAGGGATCGGAAGCATGGCTCATGGCTCAGGATATTTTCGGGTCGGACCTACTAAAAAGGACGCAAGGAAACCGAATCACTAAGTCCACTCTGACCCCTCCACAACCTTGTCTTTTTATAGCAGAAGAACATGCAGCGTTGTAGGAGAACCGTCGAACTTGAAAAGGCCGCTCAATAAAGGAGCCTTGTTCTCTTTTTTGAGGAAGGTTTTGGACGTATGTGTAGCTGGCAGCTGGGGAGAACGCAGTAAACCATGAGGAGAACTTGTACGGTGTCTGGTCAACGCCAGCGAGTTAAACGAGTAGTTGATTTGGGAAAAGAAGGTGCAGAGTAGATTTTTGTCGTATCTGTGCAGTTTTGGACGTTTACAATTGCTATTGTTACCCAAGTAGCCTCGAATATATTTATCCATCTGTAACCAAAAGAATTGAGTTGTGAGCCAAGGGGTATAACATAGGAGGCTTACTGGTATATTATCTACACGGTTGATTAATGTGTACCATAAGGAAGAAGCAGTTTCTTCAGCTTGTGCGTCTGAGCAGGATTTGAATAGGCGGTCGTGCTCAACCTGTTTTTTTGTGCAGGGCTTTTCGTGACGTTCAAATGTGAATGGAAAGCCTTTGCCTATTGGTCTTTATAGATAAGGGGTATAAAGAATGGTTTCATAAATTCACGCACGCGTTTGAAGGAACTGCCTGATGCTAGTGACCGCCACCGTTTTTTGGCACCTGAATGAGATTTCATTTTGTAACCAGCTTCAGCAATCGGGGTGGACGAGAAGAGGCGACCGACTGGGGTGGCTATCGTCCGAAGACACGAGCGCGCCGTCCATAGAGTGGCAGAGAACATTGTCGACATCCGCAAGTCCAAGAGCCTTCACGTGACGCTGATAAAAGGCTTTACATTCAATTGCGGGATCTTTGATTCCCAGATTTACCATGAGCGACAGTGGATCTACACCTCAAGATGATGCAGATCGTGTATGTACCCCCCACAACTGGATATATGAGAGACGCTCACCGTGCTGCATTAGATTCGTTTGAAGAGGCTAGCAAAGCTGCAGCAACTTGCAAGCACTACCCCATCGTCTTCCGCATCTGGCTCCTCGCCGCCTGCTGCAACCCCACCTCCTGCAACCCCGAAACCCAAACCAATCCCTAGACCCTCTATTTCTGTCGCTTCTCCAGCGCCGACCACTCCTTCTCCACGCCCTGCTCTTGGTCTGGCAAAGAAAAAAACAACAGTGACAAAACTTGACCTTGCAGCTTGGGAACATGAATCCATCAGTACAATCTTAAAAGTCACTTTGGAGGTATGTTCCATCGCCTTGGGCTTCATGAGATCAATTTCAATTTTTATACGTTTAGCAACAAATAGCTGAGAAAAGCGGCTATGAAATTGTGTGGCTTAAGTACCTTGCTCTAGAGTTGGCATCAGAAGGCACCTGTGAGTCAATCCGTGCCACGACTAATCACAATCTCTGATTTGAACATAGCCCCAGGAAAACTTACTTTTGAGATTCTGGATCGATTGCTGATATCCAGACTTGAACTTGATCCACAAATAATGACGTGAGGCACTGCCTTTTCTCATGAGCGTATGATGCTGAACTACTGAACTCTTTCTTTCTATCCAAATAGAGACGAGTTGGATTATCTCCCTGTACTGGTATCTTTACCTCCGCAGCAAACGATATTTGAGTATCTGGTTGGATGTTGGAGAAGACTAAATGCGGTTCGCTCGACAGTGATAAAGAAGGTGATAAGTTTGGACAGCCAATGAATGCGCCTATTGATACATTTGCGCCTTACCTAGGGATACACGCCAGTCGATACACAAACTGCCCTTGATCGCTTGGAGAAGATACGTGAATTGGTGATCAGTTATACCGGGCTTACTTTGCAAGAACCTGAAATGTTCCCTCAACCATCTGGGTATGTTCTCATACCCCTGTCAACATGATAGATTTCTTACCAATTAAAATCTCCAGCCGAACTCTAGGACCGCCTGAGCTAGTAGCGCCCCTTCTCTCTCTCTCCTCGCTATCCGCCCCTTTGTTGTCCAACACCCCTGCTAACGCTAGCTCCCTTTCCCCTTCGGATACCGACCAGTTTTTGCAAGATCTCGCTCGCCGTTTCGAGCCTGACAATGAGATGGATGAAATACTTGGTCCTGTCGTTCGCCAACTCCTGTTTCATGAGTCTCTCTTCAGGCCAGAAGGTTTGGGTGGAGGGGATGCTAGCTGGCGCGGTGTTATCAGTGGGTTGGAAGTTTTGGTGTCTGTGAAAAGTATCGCGACAATGATTACAAGGATGGAGGAATGGAATCCCCAGGATGCGACAGCTGCGACGTTTGAGAGAGTTTCACTTCTTGGTCCAATTTGCCGCTTGGGCGTGTTTTCTCTGGAATGGGTTAGTTTCCTATCATGCTTACTTTTCTTTTTTTTAAGTAACATTGAGTGTTTGATTTTCAGCCAGGTATCACCCATACATATTTCTCAGAACCTGAGAAGCGGTCGAGGGACGACATCGAGTCTTCTTTTGCCAGCCTCAGGGGTACACTGAAGAGCCTCCAGGTCTGTCACGTCGTTACCATTGGTTGGCTCAACACTTATGAATCTTGGACAGTCCTCACTTTTCCAGATCTTCAATACACTTGTCAGAGCTTCTGCAGAATCGCGAGAAGCCGTTCTGGATTACTTTTCTCGTGTTGTATCGTTGAATGTCAAAAGAACTGGCATGCAAGTGCGTTTGTTCTGACTAAATGGCTGACCCCGATCTCTGACGGCAGTCAAGGTGGATCCAACAACGGTTGCTTCTGACGGTTTCATGCTGAATATGCAAGCCGTTCTACTACGATTTGCAGAGCCTTTCATGGATGCCAATTATACTAAGGTATAATGTAACCTTAGCAACTTCAATTTATCTAACTCTCCCTATAGATGGATCGTATAGATTCGTTGTACTATGCCCATTCGTCCCGCATAAATGTAAAGGAGGAAACCCGAATCAAGGCCACGAGCGAAGAGGCGCAGCAATGGGAAGAGGCGCATAAGGCACCTGACGGTCTGTCACCTGATCAGAACGACTTTCCGTGCCTGGTAATTGATGTATTTTCCAGATGCTCCTCCGAACTTTATCTCTAACATCTTCTATATTGCAATCGCCATGAGTCATCATGGGTATCTCCAGACCATACAACACTACAATAATCTGGCGAAACATATCGATGATCTTCAACGGCATCTCGATATGCTGAATGGTGATGGATCGTGGATGGGGGTACAAGTCATTTTATGAGTCCAATGTCTTCTGGGTCTGACAAATCCCTTCCTGCAGAGTCCATTGCAAGCTCGCACTGAAGCAGCTATTAATCATGTGAAGAGCGAACAAGGTAAATTCCGATCGCGACAATTGGCATTTGAGGCTGGTCTGCTCGACCCGGAGATGGTGTTTCGTTCTATTGGCTTTACCAACTTCCTCTCCACTTGGCTCATCCGCCAGGTCGACCCTAAGAAACTCCATCCTAGCCCTTTAGTCGAGTATGTGCTCGTTTTGGATGAAGTCGCTTCTCTTTCTAATGGCTATTCGTTCCAGGTTGCCTTTACCCACAGAAGTCCCTATGTCTTTTAGGGTGCTCCCAGAATACATCGTTGAAGACATAGTTGATTATCTGTTCTTCGCCGTTCAGTGAGTGTCATATATAACGAACGTTGATACTTTTGGCTGATTAGAGATATCATAAGGTCAGCGCCTGAAAAGTTCGAGCTCGCAGGAAAGGTTGAACTAATGACTTTTGTTCTCACTTTCTTGACTTCAACGTGGTATATCAAAAACCCTTTCTTGAAATCTAAAATCAATGATGTATGGCGCTTCGCTTATACTGTCTTTAGGCTCGTCCCAACTGATTACTTGGGCAATTATTAGGTGCTTTTTATGAGTATATGGGGTTATGGTCGAGAGCGAAATGGCATACTAGGGAATTTGTTGAATTCTCATCCCATGGCGTTGAAGCACCTCATGCCGGCGTTGATGAATTTCTACATAGGTGCGTTTCTGGTTGTCTTATAAAATACCCTCTGACTCTTTACGCGTCATGTGCAGAGGTTGAGCAGACTGGTGCAAGCTCGCAATTCTACGACAAATTTAGTACGTGTAGATCTATGACGTTGACTTTTGTAATTCAATTTTCATTTTAGATGCAAGGTCAATAGGAATGATGATCACCCTCTTCTGACCCTCTGACAGCTTTGGCACAGGCGAAACATATCATATATTTTGAAAGTTGTTTGGAACAATCCGACCCATAGAGAAGCGCTCAATATAGAAGCAGGGTATGTATTCTTGCATACATTACCACTGTCGCCTGTCTGAAAGTCTATCAGGAAGGTTGACAAATTCGTCCGTTTCGTCAATCTCATGATTAACGATGTCACTTATCTCATGGACGAGTCGAGGAGCGAACTCACCCAGATCCATTCTATTCAAGTTGAAATGGATGACCAAGCTACATGGAACTTCAAATCAGGAGAATATCGACGCGAACGTGAAACGACACTTCGTTCGCTAGAACGTCACGCATCAAGCTATATCACGCTCTGTCGATCAACTGTGGAACTACTCAAGATTTTTACGGCGGAAACCAAGGCACCGTTTATGATGCCCGAAATTGTTGACCGTCTGGCGGCGATGTTAGATTACAATCTACAAGCCTTGGTTGGTCCCAGATATCAAGAGCTCAGAGTACGCGAGCCAGAAAAGCTCAAGTTTAATCCGAGAGAAATGCTCAGCAACATTTTACAAGTGTTCATTAATCTGAGCGATCAACCTCAATTTGTACAGGCCGTGGCAGGTGACGGGCGCAGTTACACGAAGGAGCTTTTTGAGAACGCCGCAGAGATCGCTCTCAGGCGCACCCTAAAGAGCGAGAGTGAGATTGATGAGCTGCGAACCTTCGCAGTCAAGGTCGAAGAAGCCAAAGCGGCTTTAGAGGCAGAGGAAGACCTTGGAGAACTTCCGGATGAGTTCTTGGGTATGACTTCTTTCACTTATATCTCCGATATGTGTTGACTTTGTATTTTTGCCACAAGATCCATTGATGTTCACTGTAATGCGAGATCCAGTTTGTTTACCATCATCCAAGACCATTCTCGACCGCGCCACTATAAAGTCTCATCTGCTGTCCGACTCGAAAGACCCATTTAACCGTTCTCCATTGACAATCGAGGAAGTTATTCCTGGTGAAATCCCCATGCATATCTCGACTCTACCCAATTGTCTGCTGACTTGAAACAAACTTTGCAGTTCCTGAGCTCAAAGCCCGAATTGAGGCCTTTTTAATAGAAAGACGAACAAAGAGAGCGACAGACATACTTCAAGAATCATCCAGCAAAATGGATACAAGTCAATGAATAACGTACACTGTTTTTCAGAACCAGTGGGGTGAATCGTACTGATGGACGGCCTTAGTTTCACAAGGGGTTTTCGCCTCGTAGAATATGTTGTAGTCGAGATTGCTTATTTACTTGAGGAAATTCTACAAATGTCACTTATAGCTTTATACTGACGGTAACTTACACCTGTCCTCTATAGCGCCAGATGGTGGTTGTAACCATATCTCCTTCTGTGAACTCTGAATCCTCGTTTTTATCCATAATACAAGAGGTGCAATTAGAAGCAACGAAGATTACTGGGCTACACCCATATCTATCTAGACACAATCAATCCCGTTTTCTTACAGACCTGACCATCGTTGCGCTCTCTGTACGGTATGCTATTTTTTTGCGAATTTGGCCGTTGATTATATTGAACACTGGGCAGGACTGGATATCTTGTTGATTTGTTCACTCCCAACAACCCAGTCAGATGGTTTTCACGTTTGCTCGCTGCCCTTCGTATTGTAAGCACTGGCTGACATTCCTATCCTGTCGGCCCCTTAAGTTAACAAACTTGTGCCTTAGAACACAAAGACCAAAGGCCTCTTTGCCCGCGTTTTCCACCTCTATGAGCCTCATTCTGAACAGTCGTTCTTTATCAATGCCCAGCTCTTGTCAGAACGAATCCACACTCTTTCTGGTGGATCAGAATCTCCACCCGAGTACCCATGGTTTATCCACCTCCAGTCTTCGGCTAAAGTGGTGAGCGAAAGAAAAGTTCTTTTTTCCGGCCCATCACCATTCAATTAGAAAACGCTGTTGCCGGTAGATCTACGAAACGCCTCAACAGGTCCTTCATGTTCTGGTCAACCTCCTCCCATTGGCACAATTTATTGATCTACCACTGTCTTTCTCCCTGGTAGCAGACACCACCACCACTCTCGAGACAGTTGTCCCGCTTGCTGCTGTTCTGCTTGACTACCTGGTGGCCTATGTGCCCTACACTTCTTATCCAAATACACTTTCAGGTGTACCTTTGGATGTCTACGAATGTATCCTCGCTATTGACTCAAGGGAACACTCGATCATCAAATTCTCCTGCCCAGCAACAGTGCAGGAATTCGGCTTTGCGCAGCTAAAACCTGAAAACATAACCCTGAAACTGGCGGCTATGTTTGCTGACCGTCTGGGTGCGGCTAGAGCTGGTGGTGCAACTATCCATGTTAGACACAGCTCAGAAATGGTTGATCAAATAGTTTTTTAAATTAACGACAGGCAAGCCACCATCACGGATGATACAATACAACTACTCTACATCGACATTTGTAATCTTGATATCCTCGTATGGCTTGTCAAGTTTGTTCGTCTTCACATTCTCGATTGTATGTACAACTTCAAGGCCAGAAAGTACACGGCCGAAGATCGTATGCTTCTTGTCCAGCCATGGCGTCGCATTTGTTGTGATGAAAAATTGGGATCCATTAGTTGCTGGACCGGCGTTCGCCATGCTGACGGTATACGGTCTGATGTCAAAGGTGTACAAACTCAACACGCCACGAATCCGCACAACAGGAAGAAGAAACGCACCGGTCATGTTTCAAATCATCCGAAAACTCATCTTCAAATTCTTTGCCCCAAATGGACATACCACCAGTCCCATCACCCAACGGATCTCCAGTCTGGATCATAAACTTTGGAATGACACGATGGAAGACGACACCCTCAAAGTAGCCGCTTCGGGCATGGCCAACGAAGTTCTCTACAGCTTTCGGTGCCTGTTGTGGAAATAGTCGCATGTGTATGTCTCCCAGCGTCGTATGTATCGTTGCTGAATTTGCTAGTGGTGATGGGCCGGTGCGTGCCTGACCAGCGCTCGCGGCTGCAACACTCTGTTCGTCGCGGGTGGGTCGCTCATTGAAAACATCTCTGTCACCGGACTTGTCTCTGTGAGGGAATAAATCAGGTGAAATCGAAGAAACACTGTATAAATGCATACTCTGGTTCAGATCGAGTGAAGAGGTAGAATCGGGGTTTTTTGTAGCCAGTACAAATGAGTGTTGGATCTCGTTGCCCTTTGTCTGCAAGAATAGGATTTGCAGACGCAGCCATTGCCTATTACGACAATAAACATTTTGCAGAAACGAATGGAACCAAAGAGATGCCCTACCATCGTCGTGATGGTTTTCTTGGACGGTGCACCCTGATACAGTGTCAGGTTCAAGAATCTTACCACCTCATCCTTTCCTAGCAATTTTACTACCCGGTTCGTAACAATATTCACAACTAACCGGGGGTGAAGTCAGCTCTTTATCCTGAAGATATCAGAACAGCCAACTCACTTTTGATGCCTAACAATGATGGGTATAACACAAACGCGCCACTTTCATCCCATACGGCATTACTCCAACGTCCAGGTACATGTCCGTCTGGCCCAGGCAGTTCTAGTTCCCTCTCAACAGCCAATCGCCTTCCAAACTCCATGTCTTCAACACGATGCACGGCTGTCCCAGCTTGCTGCATCTCTTGAATCGCTTCAAGGGATTCATCATATTTTCGTGAAAGCTTTCCGCTGAGGAATGAGAAGACTCGAACTTGTCGATCGGGTAAAGAGAAAGTTACGAAAGAGGAGGAATCTGGGGAAAGGGTTATACATGTTGGAGTTGATTTTGCCTATTCCAAACAGTTATAACTTGTCATACGGTAGGAAGAAATGCAAAGTCACCTTTTTGAAATCATACAGGTCCGTTTCACTCTTATACTTCCAGAGCTTCGGGACGTTTTTAGGTAATAAAAAGGGTTCAATTGGTTGCCAATATTCGATGAAACCTCCCTCGTCGGCGGAAATTACTGTATCATATCTGTCACTATACTGCAAAATCCGGGCATCAATGTTCTGCATTTACTAGATAAAAGATGAGGAACGCACCGCTATGGCATGAACGGGAAAACGATGCATAGAGTTGATTGTTTCCAGAGGCTTATCACCTCCACGGCCGTCATAGAGTCGTATTACACCAGAAGCTGCATCTGCGCTAGATTACGGTCAATATTTCATTTAATAGAGAGCGGAGACACTCATACACGGCGAGTAAACCTTGTGCTTGCCCTCGTCTATGCACCCAACAACATGAGTGTGGCTTAAATCCAAGCTTTATGATGTTGATCATATCTACCAAGACGCGTAATTTTAATCTATATTCGCGTCCGCAAGGGAAAGAAAGCAACTCACCAAAATTAACTACATCAAACACTTTGGCAGTCATGTCTTCTGAGACCGTCGCGAATAATTGACCATCAGCACTTGCAGAAACTGAAGTTACAGGTGTCAGGTGAGCACGGTAGTGCTTGACAAACTCTATGCCCGTTTCTTTCTTCTTCCAGAGCTTCAGGTGACCATCAACTGAGGTAGTTATCAGAAAGTCTGTCCTATGAAAACGGGGGTGGGATAGCATCACAAGTAATAGGTTGTTGGATGATAGCTTACTTTGTGATTACAGAAAAATTTATAGTGTCCCGATGCATGAATGATTTGTAGTATTGGTCCGTGTTGGGAAGATGTTCAAGATATAGACGTTCGTGGGGGAGTACTGGCAATGATTCATTAGTAAAATCGATCTTCAAGACGCTGAAATTTGACATATGCTACACCTCTGCGCTTCTTCTTTGGAGCTGGAGCTTGGGCTGACATGGGCATAGGCCCGACATCATCGTCGTCCGAGTCATCCTCTATGGTTGCGTTTTTATTGGAGGCTTGCAGATCGTTGTCATTTTGGCCGACTTCGTTGCGTACGCGTTTGCCCAGAACAGATACGTCGGGCGCCTCTGGAGAGGAGTCTGACATGTTGGTTTTGCAAGTAAGTTATAGCTCTTAGTTGGTGGGAATAAAATTCAAAACTATTTTTGCATGCACGTGAAGTAGTGATGCCACCGGCTAAGCCGATCAATTTCGATTATTTTGATCTGTAGCCTCCAGTAAATTAGTTAAAATTCTGAAAATATTTGAGGGTGTAGATTACCCCGTACGCCGGTGGGTCTTCTGCCATAAAAAAGTTATTTGTGTACCTGGTGCAGAGATATCGACCGGCCCGCAAAACGGCTCAAATTTGAGCCGTTTTTTGAGCCGGTCATTATCTCTTTGATTACTGAGTGGATCACTTATTAGTTCTGACAGAAGATCCACCGGCTTTCATGGTAATCTACACCCTCAAATATTTTCAGAATTTTAACTAATTTACTGGAGGCTGTACAGATCAAAATAATCGAAATTGATCGGCTTAGCCGGTGGCATCACTAACGTGAAGGATCTTCGGAACGAGCACACTCAGGCCTCATTGTGAACATGTATGATTCTAGTAAAACATTTGTGTCAGGGGCAACATGGCATACATTCCAAGAGCAATGAATTCAATAATCGGGACGGTAAACATTTCAAGCTCCAGGAGCCCTGTATTTCAAGGCCTCTAGATTAGCAATTCCTCTGTTGATATCCTCCATGTTATTCATCACTCTGTGAACTGCGAAAACTATGAGAGGTGTGTATGACCACCAAATGGCAACCTTCCAAGGTATTTGAGAACAGAAAGATATGGTCGGGGCCAACACAGAGACCAAGTAGAGGAATCGATAGGATACTGGCGTAGAGTCGCTGTATGGGTGGATATAGTCACGAAACCGGCTTGAAAGAATAACCGCAAGAAGGTAGTGTATGAGAAATGAAGCCATGCTAAATATGATACGCAAAGGGGCAGAAAGCATGGGTTCTTTTTCTTTTGGGGGGAAGATTGCAAGTGAGTTATTCTGAAGATTGCTGAACAAGAGTTGACTAGAAAAAGAAAAAATGAGGGGCTGCAGAGCAGAAAGGTAAAAGAGAGCATACATAATACAAGAAAGGCCAACAAGAATTCTAAGAGAAAGCAATACCTTTCGATGGAAGGTATCTGCCTCTTGCCGTAGTTCCTGAATCACGAATTCTTGCTCTGATTATTGATACAAATTAATGATAAAGTTTTAACGGGAAAGTGGTTGAACACACGTTGTTCGTCATAGATATTGCTAATATTGTGGTCTTCGTCGTCTTCAACAAGTTTGAAGGGTATCCGCCGTCGAAGGCTATCCATCGAAGTTGGATGTCATCCTCGAGTCTCGACGGCTGCGTGAAGACAGATCATCTGATCACGTGCCACCAAATAATAATAATAATATTTGCATTAAATGATTGGCAGCAAAACACCCGATTCATGGCAACGATTATATCACCTACCCCCATCGGCGATGGCCAATTTGACGACGTACAGGAAGGTTTTCAGGATGCGCGCACGCCTCATATGTATATCGATACATATGAAAACGATAAAGATCGTCTCGAGCAGTGGTCGGATTCCTCCAACGGCGAGTATGATTCGGAGGAGATCGATGAGGCATATGATGACCACAGAGTAGAAGATGAAGATTGGGAAAACGCAGAACGGGGTAGTTATTCCCAAGAATGTTACCAAGTCTCTTTACTAACAAACTGTATCTCTCAAGATTTCACAAAACAGTATAATCGTCTTCGACAGCATGTCGCCGTGCGCACAGGAAATGCTCAAGGAATTTCAACGGCCCATAATCAGTCTGTGGCGGTTGCACCACTTCCAGCTGTCAATCATCCACGAAGCGCTACTATCTCTTCATCCTCTAATCCATTATCCAGAGATACCTCAGCTTCAGGCAAAGATCGCACATCTGATCAGCTTGCTGCTCTTGCCAAATATAATTCACGCTTGGCCAAAATTGACGTCCCATACATCATGGGCGTTGGCGTTAATAGGAAAGGGCCGAGCGCGCATGCGAACTTGAAGGATAAAAGCGACCGCGCTACGAACGAGCAGGTTCTCGATCCACGCACGCGCCTGATCCTTTTCAAGATAATTAGGCGGGGCATAATTCACGAAGTAAACGGCTGCGTGAGTACAGGGAAAGAAGTACGTTTTTTAAAACTCATTTCCAAGTAGTTGTGTTATTGATAGAGCTTTTTTTTCTTTCGATTTGACATTTTTGTAGGCCAATGTTTATCACGCGCTGACTCCAGAAGGAACACATCTTGCTCTCAAAATATACAAAACCTCTATCCTTACTTTCAAAGATAGAGACAAATATGTAACAGGCGAATTCCGGTTTCGTCGTGGATACAGCCGTAATCCTCGGAAAATGGTACGCCTCTGGGCGGAGAAGGAGATGCGCAATCTCAAACGTCTCGTCGCAGCCGGAATTCGCGCCCCAGATCCTATAGAAGTCCGAGAAAATGTTCTCCCAATGACTTTTGTAGGAAACAAGGATGGATGGTACGGCTTTATCCACCCAGATCTTCTAGGAATTTCATTGTATCTCTCGTATACAGGGCCTCACCACGTCTCAAAGATGCATCTCTGCCAACTGAATCTATAACCCCACTATATATAGAACTCGTAATCGCCGTACGGCGAATGTTCCATGTGTGCAAACTCGTGCATGCCGATCTCTCGGAATACAACATTCTTTACCACGAAGAGCATCTCTGGATTATTGATGTCTCTCAAAGCGTCGAGCATGATCATCCTGCCGCTTTCGACTTCCTACGGAACGATATCAAAAATATGGAGGATTTCTTTGGCAGACTCGGAGTCAATTGCTTAGGGTTGAGGAGGTGTTTCGATTTTGTTACTAGGTTAAAGTTATGCGAGGATGATGGCACGAGTGATGAAGACATGCTGAAAAGGTGGCTGGAAGAGGAAACAACGGATATCAGCGAAGATGAATCTGGGAAGAGAATAAATTTGGAGGGAGCAGGTGGCGTCGGTCCGAAACCACAACAGTCAGAAGACGCAGAGCATGAGGACTCGGTCTTTCTCCGCTCTTTCATCCCAAGAACGTTAAACGAAGTTTACAATCCTGAGAGAGACGTCGAGAAGGTGAGAAGAGGTGATACAGATGGCTTGATATATGCGGAGACTATCGGTCTGGTATCTCAATCTCGAAAAGACGGAGAAGATCCGGCCGACATAGAACAGACGACAAAGAAAACACAGAGTGGTGATCACCCGACAACGATCAGATTCAAAGATCAAGAGATTGAAGAAGGACAAGCAGATCATGCTGGAGATGAAACGGAGGGCGCTAGCACGGAAGACGATAGTATCGAAGGTGAGGAAGGAGGGGAAGCATTTGTGGAGCGTAAACCAAGAGGACATCGACATGAGGACAAGGAGTCCAAAAAAGTGGCTTCATTTTTTTTTTTCTTCTCTGATTTTGCGTTTATGTTCCGTCAATGCAGGAGCGCAAAAAATTAGTGAAAGCAGAGGCGAAGGAAAAACGCAAACAGAAAATACCAAAGGCGGAGAAGAAGAAGCTTATCATGAAGAAAACAAGAGGTTGACCGATGATCCTGGGCACAGTATTGCATGTTTGATATATGTAGGACATCGCAAAGGGGTGACTTCAATCCAAGTTGAATTCGCCATCATATTGCGTTCATGACATGCCCACTAGATAACTAGCTGTAGATAAAAAAGCATAATTTAACATAATTTAACCCATGCTTCATTATTCGGGCATGAGCAGAGCACGAAGGGACCATTTGTTCTAGTTGCTTTCGAATCAAAAAAAAATCGGCCGGGAAGGAGGTAAAGGCTGCTAGAATTCCATGTCGATTGCGTTGTGAATGCAGTCAAATCAGGAAACTCCTTCTGAGTAGGGTCTCTGAGTCCTCAAGGAGCCTCAAGGCTGGGGAGTCCTTCTGGGGAGTCCTTCATCATTCTCCAGATCCAGAAGCGGCCTGTTCCGCACCAGGCGATCCGTATAGGCGATCATCATTCATTAATAATTACATTCCACAATTTTATATACTACCTTTTGGGATAGATCCACCGGGTCCTGTCCGGTGTGTTTTTTTGTGGGAATGTCATGCGTCTGTAACGCACCCATGACTGGCGTCCGTAACGACCTTTGTATACTTATACAAAGCACCCTGAGTGACTTTTAGAGGGGGTGCCGCCCACGCTGCGCGTCGTCTCTCCAATTCCTCCGGAGAAACACGCAGCTCGATTACGTTTTTGATAGCGTCAACGGCAATGATGTCGCCATCTTGGACCAAGGCGATTGGACCACCAACTTGGGCCTCCGGGACGACATGACCGATACAAAATCCGTGAGACCTAGTAGGGTTTTAATTTCCGGCCAACGTGTAGTAGAAGTTAGACGAGAGAGATTGAAAAAAAAAGGGAAAGATCAGAAATGACGGGAAGTTTATACAGCAGACGATAAGAAGACGTTACACACCCTCCGCTGAATCGCCCATCCGTGAGACATGCTACATCCAGACCTAGACCAGCGCCCATGATCAAACTCGTGGGTTTGAGCATCTCGGGCATGCCTACCAACAAACGAAAGAAAATAATTAGGGTGTAAATTGTATGCCATAACATGGAGACGATGAGAAAAAGAAGGAGGGTTATGGTGTAATGCTTCCAAGACAATGGCTAATTGACAGCCGGTGTTGAAGATAGCAGAAACATTTTTATGGAGGGCTTCGGGAGAACGGAAGACTGTTTGGACTGACCTGGACCACCCTGAGGACCTAGGTATCGTAGTATTACTACAGTCTTTTCGCCTTTTTTGATCGACCCGCTTTCGACGGCCTTGACAAAGTCGTCCTCTGTGTCGAATGCACGCGCTTTACCAATGAAGCCTAATCCTTCCTTCCCCGTTATTTTAGCAACGGCTCCACCAGGCGCAAGGTTTCCTTTCAATATTCTAGAGTAAGGCGGTTAACATCTGCACTTTATAGGAGCCCAAATGCAAATCGATGACCTGATGTGTCCGCTTGATTTGATAGGATTGTCCAATGGTCGGATGAGATCTTGCTGGAAATCCAATTCTCCGTATTTATGAGTCCATTGTTCAAGGTTTTCGCCCAGGGTACGACCTGTGACTGTCATGTTGTCACCGTCTATTAATTTACTTTTTAGTAAAAACGCCATGATCTCTTTGAAGTGGCGAGAAATTCTGATAAGCAGGTGTTCATGTGCTGTGCATCAGACAGACTAACTTGGAATGCCACCGATCTTGTAGACATCTTCCATAACATATTTTCCGCTAGGTTTGATGTCTGCAAGGAAGGGAATGCGATCTGACACATTCTGGAAGTCGTCGATGTCCAACTTAATCCCGACAGAGTGGGCCATGGCAATAAGATGTAGAACGGCGTTTGTCGAACCGCCCAAGATCATGGTAAGGACCTGGTAAAAATATGAAATTGTGATGAAAAAAGGAAGGTAACATTGAAGCTTAATCACCATTGCGTTCTCGAATGCAGATCGGGTCATAATTTGTCGGGGAAGTATATTTTTCTCCAGCAGGTGATGCATGACCGGACCCAGGGATGCGCACTCCTCATGTTTCTCCAAAGACTCGGCAGGGAATGATGAAGACCCAGGTAATGTCATGCCAAGAGCTTCCGCTGCGCTTGCCATAGTATTGGCCGTATACATCTATGTTCTTGTGAATGAGGGTTTTGGGCGGACGGATCAAGAGATATTTCTTACACCACCACATGCTCCAGGACCAGGACAGGCATGTCGTACTGTATTGTATCGTTCACGTTCCGCTTGCGGAGTCTTCCCATCTTGAAGGTACTTGCCATACGATTGAAAAGCAGATACGATGTCAAGTTGTGGCGCTCCTTCACACGAACCCGCTCGAATGGTTCCCCCATACACCATCAAACCGGGACGGTTAAGGCGTCCAACTGTATTCAATTCAAAATAAACATCAGTAGAAGCTCAAGAGGTTGACGGGAGAAAAGCGTGAGTAAAGAACACTGACGGGCCATCAGAACACCTGGCATATTTTTGTCGCACCCAGGAACGACAACCATGCCATCGAGGTGATGACCACCAGCAGCGGTCTCTACCTGATCTGCTATTAGGTCCCGGGATTGAAGTGAGTATGACATTCCGCGTGTACCCATGCTGATGCCATCGCTGACCCCTACAGTCCCAAACTGATAGCCAATAATACCTGACTTGGTGAGAGACGCCTTGACTTCTTGACCCAGACCTAAAAGATGTTTGTTGCAGCTTATATCTAAAGTTGAGAATATAATAGCGAATGGGAAGGGAAAGTGCGTACGGGTTTCCCTCATACCTGCGAAAGTGTGTTCAGAAATTGAAGCAAATAATACAGATGAAAGAACTCGCCATACACTCGCCACGCCGACCATGGCCTTGTTGAAGTCATCGTCTGCATTGATTCCATCTGTAGCATAGAGCATAGCCTAAAATATATAGCCAATTGATACATTGAATTATAAAATTTCGCCAAATATCAACCTGACTGGCTCCTTGGTCCTTTGGTTGTGTGACGACTCTGCTATGGCGATTCATGATAGGTTTTCCGTAACATCTGGAAGTAGTAGTGAATGTGCGCTTTGAGGAGAGGAGACGGCGATGAGCAAGAGCCCTCGGAGCCATGAGACGCGACTTGGAGAATTGTCCGTGAGAAGAAAAATCAAATTTGGTGTTTGGCCGGAGGCGGATCAACGATAATCCAGGTATTTCAGACTCCGATGGGCAAGACTGCGAATGATTTACAAAAATATTGATTTTGACGGCAGTTGCGATCTCTGAGGAACGAAATTGGATGAGAAATCTTTCGTGCCATGTGCCAGTTGAGTTGACGGTGCACCAGGTCCTGACCAATGGCTACTTCCCGTTAGCGTCCTGTGTTACCTTCGGTTATGGACTACTGTTGATGTCTATTACAGAGACTTAAGAACTATTAACCAAAAGAGCAGAAGATGGCGAGGCCGACGTTTAATGCCAATTAGAGTTACTAGTCAGGGGTAATCCCACTGTTTCGGGACACTCTAACCATATATAGAATGGCAATACATTTCAATGATCAATCTTGGTTTGAAGGGAAAAAAAAAAAAAGGAGAGAAAAAGGTGAAAGAGAGATGAGGGGTGTATGTAGGAAAGAAAGAGGCGAAACGGATTTTTATGTTGGGAATGGGATGATCGAGGAAGTAAAACATATCGGTTTGAGGGAATCGTGTACAATGTTGTGGAATGTGGCGGAAGTAATTTATTTAATGGTTGACTCTCTTCCGTGATGTGTTTAGTTAGCTGGATGGTCTCAAGGCTTGTGTTCGAATCCTTGTTTCACCAACCAACATGGACAGACGCAACAGGGAATCAAGGCAGAGTTGCCTACCCACTAGTCTCATTCCACATCTATACGCTGCCCCACGAGACAGTTCAACCAGGACGACGCTGACCTCCCATTCAGAGGACAACGAGCAAGACAGATCATATTCTTTTCCCTTAGTTCCCCTCGTCCTTCCTTTACCGTCGCCCTCTCATCCAACTTCTTCCTATCCAAATGACAGGCAGCTGCCACCAGTGCTTCCTGCAAATCCCATTTATCATTCATTAGAGACTTCTTCAATGTCTTCAAATCTCCACCGGTCCATACACAGCAATCAATCTCGTTTTTATTCTTCGCTACGCCCTACCATGTCATCATCACCAACCTCCACTCTTCTTCCACCGTTGGCTTCATTGTCCACAGACATCTTTCCACCCAATCCGTCATGGAGAGAAGGTGAAGCAGGTCCATCTTCTCTCGTTCATCCTGCACAACGAGATTATGCCTCTCCTCAAAATCGACGCAGCTCAAGTCAGCCTGCACGCGTAATCACTCATTCACATACTGCTTTTGGTCATCGAGAACTACCCAGACAAGATGCCGGATATTATTCCAGCTTCTCATCTCCTAATCAATGTGTGTATATTTTTTTTCACTCATGTACGTATATTCTAATGGAATTTTGATACCGGTCATTAAAGCAACACCCTACCCTTCGGCCAACTCACCTATTCCTCCGTTGCCACCGCTCCAGTACCTCAACTCCATTGAACCTCCGCTCTCGTTTGACAGGCATGATGCTTTTTCCTATCCCCAAGTTGGCTCACTCTCCATCTCTGGTTCATCCCCCCCAAATTATTTGAGGAAAGCTAAAAGTCCGGAACCTGAATTGAGCTATGGTTCCGAATCTCTGTCAGTCGATATTGCCAGCAATGAAGGAGACGATGGCCACAAAGACAAAAGGCGTAGGACAGACTCAATGGATACAGACGATAATCCAAAAAAATCTTCCCGAAAAACGGCTGTGGCATGCAACTTCTGCCGAGGTGCGCTTCTTACTATCAATAGATCACGGAGGTGATAACATCTTGACCTCTTACCAGGCCGGAAACTTCGATGCAATGGCGCTAAACCTTCGTGTTACAACTGTACAGTGCGCAAATTCGAGTGTGAATATGTCTCAACGCAGAGAAGACGAGGTCCAGGAAAAGCGCCGAAAGGAAGCCGTTCCAGGAAAGGTCGTTCGGACCTTTCAGGCTCGAGCTCTGTAAACATCGGTGATCGCCAGCCAACTACGGACTCGCCGGATCTTCAACCTTTTACCTCTGTTCTCGCTCTGGACACATTCGGATTTCAGCTTCCTGATACATCTCCACGGTATCCACCATCGGGGCAGCATTATTCATGGAGTTCACGGGCTCGGCAAACAATGTCAGAAGATCGTTCGGAAACTTCGGATACAAAAGATATTCACAGAAATCAGTCCGCATCATAAACCACCCCGGACAACATTATACAAGGGTTGAACACTACAGTCGTTTTCGGTTGGGATGAATCCGTCATTGCGCATCCATCAGAGACGTTATCTTTGATTCGGTGCCTTCCGTATCTTCCCCACATTCATTTCTTCCCTGTTCCACCAATGACAGATCCTCCTGTTACGTATTCTGTTGCTATCCACCTTTTCTTAGCGTCTTACACGCGCTCTTCGGGCGCATACCGACCGCTCCCACGACATCTGTGCCCTAATCTTTGCTGCTCGCAGTTTGCTTTGTTCATCTTAATTTTTGCATAAAGCCTATTGATAATACGTTATATTTCGCTGTATCTAGTTCTAGTCTACACATTCTATAAAATAGGCCGTCTAACGGAGTATAATGAATAGTTGAAGGAGAATTGAACCCTTGATTTGTTCCGATTGGCTCGGTGGGAATTCGGTTCTCGCATCAGAGTTGTCGAAATCACCGCGCTTTACCTTTGCGTGCGGGCAATCCTGCTTTCCCCGTTCTGGCTTCCGTCGCTCGTTGACGACCCCCCTCCATGAACTCCTCAGACCGTCGGATTCTTCACGAAGAGGGGGATAGGTCTGCTGCGCAGTCTATAGGCGCTGGTTATCCAGGAGGTGTCCAGCCTCACAACCACGAAGCCCCAGGTAAGCAGCTTTCTCTCCGTGACTCACTTCCGTTTAGTATCAACTCTTCACGGTCAGAGTTTACTCTGCTCGTCGCTGGTTGTAGAGGAGGTTAGTTCAATCCTTTCTTCTCTACATCTCTTCTTGCGCTTCATTTAACCGCTGCACTCGGAACAGGCAAAACTTCGTTTCTCCGTCTCCTACTTGATACTAGTGCCGTTTCATCAAGCACTACAAAGGACCAACTAGCCTCCGTTGCTAAATTCGTACAAGGATCCAGTGGCCATACCGCCCACCTACGTACCGCCTCAATTGATATCAACATTGACTTGGACGGAAACGGCCAACACCAGAGCTTGGGCCTCTCACTCATTGACACACCATCCCTGGACTTTAAGGATGAAACCACAGCTGACCGTTTTCTGAGCGAAACTATTCGACACATCGATGCGAGGTTCGCCGAGGGCATTGAAGATGTAGGCGCTTATAGTCCTTTGTGATGCTTACCTCTCTCTCATTCTTCTCGCCAGGACTGGAAAGCGCAGACAGGCGATCGTTACGTCCATTTGTAAGTGATTTATCTTTCTATATACCGCTCATTGCCCACTCATCGCAAAGGTGTATCTACTTTCTGGACCCGGACCAGATTGTCCCGCCGTCGGTCCCGGCTCCACCTGCTCCCCTCATTCCCCGAACCCGTACCAATAGCTTTTCTCAACCCGACCACGAGCCTGTCATTTTAGAACCGCCCGTGACAACAAACCCCCTCCTTGCTAGACCTACCCTCCCTCAGGCCGACATAGCAGCTATCCGCCGACTTTCTGGACGTGTCAACGTTCTTCCCGTGATAGCCAGAGCTGATATCTTATCGAATGATCGCTTGGCTGCTGTCAAAATGGCTATCCGCAGGGATTTGGCAGATGCCGGCATTGGCTTTGGCATTTTCGACGTTGACCCGCCCTACACTCAGGAGGACCTGTCTTCAACTAACAGACCAGAACCGTCAAATGCTTATGGACATCCAAACGGAGCTCCTACCAGCACACCACCTACTTCACCTACATCTCCGCCTTTACTGCGCCTCCCATATGCTCTCATCTCTCCGGACATGTATTCTCACAGTGACGGCGTCTCTAGAAGGCCGCTTCCACGACATGAGCTCGTGCAACAGTACGCTGTTTCAACCCACTATACGCTCCCTTCTCAGATTCCTCGCGGAAAATTTGTGCGCTCCTATCGTTGGGGCATTCTGGACGTCTTGGATCCATCTCATAGCGACTTTTGGGCTCTCCGCAATGCTATATTTCATCATATGGAGGTATGATTATGGAACCAAAAATTTGAGTCATATTCTGATCTTCTTCTTCTTTGATAGACTCTGCAGCGTTATACCCGAGAGTACCTATTTCAAAAGTTCCGCGCTGATTATAATCATCATCAGCGTCCTTCCTCCCGCCATTCTATAGCCCATCTCTCCCACATAGGTCCAATTCACTCTTCGAGACCTATTTTAGCTATTGACACTGCTCCCCACCCACTTACTCACCGCCATTCTATCCCAGTTCCTCGCGACGTATATACTGGTGATGTTCGCAACACGCCTGCAAATAGGCCAATGTCAGATCCTGCCCCCCCCAGTAACCACAGTAGAACACCTGCCCCAAGTGAGTTTTTGTTCCTCAGTTTATTCCTGTTTTCATTAATGTGAAGTTGGTTTCTCAGGGGTGAATAAACAACGGACCAAAAAAATTACTGTTGCTTGCAATTTCTGTCGATGTAAGCACGAATCACCTCAGTCTCCTAATTAGGTCGTTAATATTCTTTTTTGACAGCGAGGAAACTCAAGTGCGACGGCGGTCGTCCGGCTTGCAGCCAGTGTCTGAAACGCAGTAATCCTTGTGACTACATGCCTCAGAACAAACGACGAGGTACACTTAGGCATCGTAACAAAGGCGAAGACAGTGAGAGCGACAGTGGTGATGATAGATCACCAGAAGGAAATGATGCATCTCTCTCACCTGACATGCCATCTCAACCTTTGTCGAGGAGAAGCTCAAATGTAGGCAAACACCAACTTGAAGGGTATCCTCTACCCTCAATGTCAGCCATGAACGAACGACGAGAGGAACCTTCAACAACACCTTCTTCTCGCTCCAAACTCGAGCAAGGCATGAATAGCTCACGCAGTTACTTTCCCGACAACGAGGTGCCTCATATCGCAACACTACCCTTAAGTGCACCTTCACCGCCAACGCCTGCGCCAATGTCTGCTCCTACACTTCCTCCCATTCGCCCTGCCTCCGAGTTACAGGCTGCGCAAAGGAAGCGAGCAGCTACTGTTCCTGGAAAAAGCAATCGTCAGGCAGCTAGTTCTGGGCCAAAAGTTGTTGCTTGCAATTTTTGTCGAGGTATGGAATTTTAAATGTGAAGAATTCAAGTGTATTCATCACCTTGTCTACATAGCCCGCAAAACGAAATGCGACGGTGCCCACCCAGCTTGTGCGAGCTGCGCTCGCAGGCAATTGGATTGCAACTATGTGCATGATTCTGTTGCTTCCAATGGGTCCGGCCAAAAGAGAGCTCGACCAAACTCGACGTCTAAAGTCCTGGTGGATTCGCCTCACTCACTTTCGCCTCCCTCTTCTCGAATGATACCGACTCCTTCCAGTGCGAATGATGCGCGCGACATGCGCGAGGCGGACGTGCATCTCAAAGAAGAAGTCGACTTGAAGCGACCTTCGGAGTACGCAGATGTGAGCCGAGCTCCGAAAAAAATGAGGATGGATAGCCCAGCCGATGCTGGCATACCCTAAATGCTTTGATTTTTCATTTCCTATGTAGATTATTATCCCAATGCTCTCTTGTTGGTTTTGCTGTTTCAAGGGTTAAATATTGGGTCAGTACTGAGCTGACCTTTAGCAGCGCAACTGAATGTGTATTTGTTATCGCGAATATAGTTTTTTTTTTTCGTTTTGTTTGTTTTATTGTTCGGAACCTATATAGAAAGGGGTGTGAATTGTTGGGATTCGGAGTAACACCTTTTTACTTGACCCCCGCGTTCCCAGAGCCACAGTGCTCAATAAGTATTCACCTGAAGCCCGTCGTTATAACCTTTCCTTTCTTTTCTTTTTGACATATTGTTATGTTTTCCTTTCGACGTAAACCAAAGAAAGAACCCGATGCCCCACGCATCCGAACTTCTCCATCGCTACCAGAATTAAATAGTCAGGGTATCCTTCCATGGCCTGAAGACCTCGTGGACATCGCTGCAATTCGGCAGACACCCCCACCCGACGCAGTCTCACCTCATCAAGGTGCGACTAGAATCTCTTTTCAAGGGCTTGACCAGGGACCCATATCCTTTCACAAACCATTTCGGCCGTCCACAGAGAAGGTCAACGATGAAACTCGCAAATCCTCCACTTACTTTACATCGAAAAATCCACCTTCTGCCTTTGACAAAAAGGTTCCTCCTTTATCAGCTGCTAGGTTTGGTCAGCGACGGGCTCGCATTCCTCCTACATTCAATCTCATGGTCAGTCCGTTCTTGGTGGTTTGTGTTGTCGTGGTTCATTTACTTTATTATCCACCTGAAATTCAGGTCGTTGGCGGGAAAGGGACGGGAAAGACGTCTCTCCTTCGTCTCTTGTTGGAAACAGCCGATATATCTCCCAGCGCAACTGCGGACCAAAAGGCAGCTGTAGATCAGTTTTTGAAGGGTTCAACAAAGGCAACTCAGGCGATTCAAACGGCCTGTGTCGAGATATGCGAGTCACGTTTCGACAGAGTCTTGTTTTCGGTCATTGATACTCCTGGCCTCGATTTTCAAGAAAATCGCGAGTTAAAACTTGAACGTCAGGTCACGAGTATTATCAAGTATGTGGACGCACAATATGCAGATACTATGACTGAAGTACGCACATTTTTTTTCTGTTTACGCCTACACCTCTAAACTGATCTTCCCCCAGGAATCCAAAGTTATTCGACAAAGCAAAGGAGACCAACATATTCATCTGTGAGTGCGGATTTCTCTCGTGGTTGAGCTGTGAGAGACTAATACACGTATAGCTGCATCTACATGATTGATACAGCCTCAATCATGACTGATGAATCTCGACGTGCTCTCTCCACTATGCCCTCGAAAACACGTTCAGAAACGACCGTTTCTGTTCCTCCGGACCTGGTCCCCGACACATCTTCTGGAGACGAGTCAGATGACGAGGAGAGCAATGTAGCTCTGACGATGTCTCCTGCAGAAATTAGAGTGATTCGGAGGTTGTCTACTCGAACTAATGTCTTGCCTGTGATAGCTCGTGCTGACTCGTTGACGGACGAGAAATTGCTTGCAGTCAAGAATGCTAGTGAGTTTAAAAAAAGACTCGTGGAAGACGTAATACAAGGAAGCTGAAATGATCCTTATAGTTCGCTCTGGTCTCGCAGAAGCAGGTCTTGATTTTGGTGTATTTGGATCCACAAAGAAAAATGACTCCAGTGTGCACCAGAAGAGACACACTCAATTTGTTACTCCTGACCACGAAATGAATGGAAATGGAAATGGAAATGGCATTCTGGAGTTACAAGAAGAAGAGGAGGAAGAAGAAGAAGAAGAAGAAGAAGAAGAGGCACTGGGTGGTGATGAAGATGATGAAGTCGCGAGGAAATCACGCCCTGTCATCAAGCTTCGTCCAACTCGACATGGAACCAGGAATTTATCCCGTTCAAGGTCTCGCCGTGATCTCTCTCAAGTTGCTGAGGACATCCGCGAACCTGTCTCTCCGGACGCCAATGACAAGGAGAGTATTGCAAACATACGATTCTCGGCTCGTATCGTGGCCAAGACAGACCTCACAGCCCTTATGCCCTTTGCTTTGATTGCTCCAGAACCGAATAAGCGTCGGTCTCGACGTACTTCTACGGACGGCGAAGCCATCGATTCGTCGACTCCCAAGCGGCAATCTGTAGACGGTGATACGGATATAATGCTAGGCACACCAGCCTCCATCCACAGCTCTCGAAACTTTACCCTCCTCCCTGGTCCTCCGGACGATCTGAAAGGTGTTTTCATAAGGAAATTCAGATGGGGCACGGTGGATGTTCTAGACCCAAATCATTGTGATTTTGCCGCTCTACGAACCGCCGTTTTATCCACTCATTTAAAGGTCAGTCTCGATATTACGTCCAGCCTTACTCAATATACCTGAACACCTTCTCTAGCTACTCAAAATTCACACTAAGGAAGTCCTCTATGAAAATTATAGGACTGAAAAACTACTAGCGCGGCGCGCTACTCGCCAGATTTCTGAACAAGAGAGGCAACGTTTGTTTGAAGGTCAGTTTCTACAGTGACATCTGCATGCTTGTACTTACGAATGTGTAGATCTAGGACTGTGAGGCCAGAAACAAATATGCCTGCTTCGTGTTTTTATTTTTATCACCCTATGAATCCATACCCTGCGTACTCACATTCGTTTACCACACTGCATTACCTTACCATTTTTAACTTTTTTGGATACCACTCTGCTCCAATTTCTAGATGTCTTTTTGCTTTCAGATCTCGTCTAGGAAGCTTATCTACCCATTCGATGCCCACTCTACTTTCTTTTTCTTGTGTTTGTAATACTTAACTTGAATCCGACAATATATTCGAAAAATGTCTGATATCAAAAACTACAAATGATAACATGAAGCAAGGTATACTTATTCGACTATGCAGATCCTTCCTTCTCTATAGCTATGTAGTGTGTTCTCCCCGTAGGTGCCTCCCAGAATAACAACTCTAGAGATCCTTTGTCTTCGAATTAGATAGGGTATCAATTTCCTTCTTAGATAATCCTTCAAGGCGACAGAGGAGGTAGTCGATCTAATCGTACGTTATCATAAATTGTCAGAGCAACGAATGTCATCAACAAAAAAAAGACCTCACCTCAACCTCCTTGGTCAAAGGAATGATGTAACTCTCGTAGAGGTCGACGACTCCATCCACATCGATTTTACCCTTGCCGTTCAGGACTTTACTATCGCCTTCAACGATGTCTTGTGCATAGGTGGCAGCTTTTTTCTGCAGTCGCAAGAGGAGTTTCTGTTCCACTTCGGGTTTGGTGATCAAGGCCTCGAGGGCCGCACGGTTCGGCTTTAGGATGTGGGGAATAAAGGCAGCTGGATTCTCCGCAAACTTGGACTCGGAAACAAATTTCCCTATGGATAAAATGTGTTAGCTTCGATATGGTTCAACCCATACCAGGACCCATAAAACATCAGACCGACCATAGTGAACTCGTTTGCTAATTGACTGAAGGACTTCTACATCAAGCGTAGCTGCACTTCCGTAATTACCGTCATCTTCGTATTCTTCATTACCAATAATTCCCTGAGCTCGTTTTTTTGCAGCAAGTGCCAGTGTCGCTCGTCGTGTAATGCGAGGAACGATTGAACATGTGTAGAAAGAGAGGATGGATGGGTTGACATTGATTTTATTTGGGTAAAGAATGGCGGGGAACTCTAAACGTGGCAGCACAGGTTCAGGCAGGTCGGTGGTGAAAGGATATTCATCTGGACTAAAAATGACGGCTTCCGTTATCGATAGATGTGGTGATGAGATATGTGGAGAATGCCTCACCTGGTGTAACGGCGGGCTTTTGCTGGTGCAAAAATAATAATAAAATTTCACGCTAAGAATAGGGGATTATGGAAATAAACATCAACAGCCTCACCGTGGAATGATTCTGTTTCTTTCAGAAACCAATCTAACCAAGTTCCTTCGAATCCGATCTGAGTGAGCTCTTTGAACGTCCCTCTCTGGTACATCCGTGGGTTGTGAGCAAATTGAGCACGTTCTATGAGAGAGAATATGATTGTATCCTCTAATCTAACGAGAACAGAACGAATGCGATCCAATGATAGTGGATCTTCGCCAATCATGAAGTTGAGTGAGGGCATGCTTGAAATGGAGAGGGGAGGGCGTTAGTAGTAGTCTTTATGTAATAAGACACCGATTCTCCGTCGTTGGCCGTGATAGTAGTGAGATGAACGATGTGCTCTCTTGAAGCATCAGAGTCTAGACAACCCTTTTTGGCAATAACTCTCACCATACATCGCACAGAGTTTAAAAGCCCCGCCTTAAGAACGCGAAGATTCCATTTTGATTTATACATTTTTTTGAAAGCCATACATAAGAAGTTTTATTCATTTACTGACAGTGGGCGCGGTGCCTATGTACTAGGTCTGGTGACGCATTAGCAACCGGTGAACTAATTATTTGACCGTAGAAAGTTACTTACCTAGGCAAAGTCGTTATGGGTTATCGTGGACCTATGGGTTTATGGTATTGCAATTCTACGGGCTCGGGGGTTATGGTATATAGGGGGCTATGAGTTCCAAGTCCACAAAGCCTTTTGGAAATTGCCAAAAAAAGGGCTGTGGCTGTGCGACTACACTAGATAAAAACAAGACGGCCTTTACGCATGTTTTACCATTTTACTTTTTTATACCAATAATGGGATTCACTCTCCCATCCCCAGAAAGCCCAGCGGAACAAGCCCGCGCACTAATGGCTCAAAAAGCCAACATAGAAGCAGAACTAGAAACTCACATATCCATTCTCAAAGCCAATAATGTTACAATGCAAACTCCACTTGTAGACATTGAAGGCTTTCCTCGTGCAGATATCGATATTTATGCTGTGCGAGGAGCAAGAGTGCGGATCATAGAGTTGAGAAATGATTTGAAAGCGGTTATGGATGCGATTGGGAAAGCGCTGGAAGGGATATATGATCCTTCACTGGCATCGCAACCGTCAACTCACCATGATTCCAGCAGTGAGCGCCCCTTGAAACCTTTTGCGAAAGTCGATGGGGTAGCGCCTGGAAGTCCTGCTGCAGAAGCCGTGCGTATTTATCTAAATGTATATATACAATCTAGAAACGAAACAGGATACTTTCAGGCACTGCAAAGAGACGATCTTGTCGTAAAGTTTGGGCAGTTGGATGAAAGCTCATTCAAGTCAAATTCGCTTAAACCACTAGCGGATCTAGTCACAGAAAATGAAAATGTCAGTGGTCCTTTATCTTTCTCGAAAAAGGACATCCAATTGAAGCTGATAATGGCAAATGAATCCAGCAAGCTATCTCCATACGAGTCATTCGTTCGGATAAAACAATCTTCTTAACCCTTACGCCTCGTAAAAATTGGGGAGGTCGAGGAATGCTCGGGTGAGTATCCTTACTGGAATAATTCCCATTCCATCTCTTGATGCACGAGTTACAGTTGTCACATTGTGCCTTTTTCTCCTCCATAACGGTCTCTGCGTGAACTTAGCAAAAACTATCTTGTATATTTCACATGAAGCAATGTACATTGTTTTACATCCCGATTCTCAAATACCAATTAGACCAACTCATAACTTTGACTTCGTGGCGGCGCCAAATACAATTGTGGAATTAATCTCGACTCGCTTGCTGGCGGACTTCTTGGCCCTTCTGACTGAAGCAATCGCTGCCACGGTATCACCTTCGATTACCCAGCGTCTGAAGACCTCGATGTCAACTTCAAGCGATGCTTCATTGGCTGTGAATGACCAAATAGCATGCTCCAGTAGATATATACTCGAAGTGACTACTCCAGCCAACAAGAGTGCAGGCCTTGGGAGTAGTAGTGGCATTGGCTGCTGGAATGACGACGCAAATTCTTCAATAGCCTCTTTCAATATACCAAGAGCATGAGTTAATTGTTCTTCCAGCTTTTCTGGACAGGATAGTATCACTGAATTTGTCCACTATACAACAAAAACTCCATTAGGGCGGACGATGTTCGTCATATAAAGGTACTTACCGAAATAAATGCTTTCATCGTTTCGGGTTCGCGAGCAGCTCGACTGAGATCCAATGCCAGTACTACAATGGTGCCTTCCCATATTCTAATTGATTCTCAGCAAGGATACTTTCAGCTAGCTCTGAACTGGAGGGACCTACTTTTCCACAAGTGAGTCCCTGATAGCTCGACCAAACCCGTTTTCTTCCATATAGCCAGCACCTCCCATGGCTAGCATGGCCTCTTCCATTCCGGTGCATGCCTTTTCTGACGTGTAACCCTTGACCACAGGAGTCAACATCCTCAGTCTGCGAAGTTCGTCTGGTGTCGAGGTTCCATACTCTGCTTTTCCGAGGAGCCCGATGACACCGAAAGTAAGGTGTGTCAAGGCTCGGTACAACAGGTTCACAGAAGCAAGTTGTTCAACGTGGATGGGTGTATCCTTGAGGAGTAAGGTTCCACTTTGGATCGCCCGAACTTTGGCGTAAGATGCTGCAATGGCGAGACATTTACGTAGTCCTCCAATAGAGGACATAGCAGACCAAAAACGTGTGATGTTGAGCACCGGGGAGATGGTCTTCACGCCTTGACCAAGGGGTCCAATAAGGTATCCTTCGACAGACTCTAGGTTGAGCTCTGCGGTGGGTACGATATGGGTGCCGATTTTATTCTTCAAGCGATGCACAAAGATGTTGTTGCTTGTTGGAGAAGGGACGGGATCAAGAGGACTTCTATGTAGAGGTAGGCGTAAGGGAACAAGGAACAAGGACAATCCTCTTGAGCCATCCTTTAGAGAACCGGTACGAGCAAGTGCAACAGAAACTTCGCTGTCCGTAGCACTTGAGAACCATTTCACGCCATTGAGAGTATACCGAGGTCCATATTTATGATTTGAGCCCGTTGGATGTGCGACGGTCTCCGTCTGCGATATATCGGACCCGCCAGAGCGCTAGATATGCTCAGCTCCAGTGAAACACAATTCAACGCGTATAGCTCACTTCTGTCATCCATTGGCCAGAGGTAAATGCTACAGCAGGGTTACGGCTTGCAAAAGTTTGTGTTTGAGTGCTCTAGGGTTTGGGAGTGCAGTTCAATGGTTTCCTACCTAATCAATCGAGGAAAGATCTCTTCCTTCATCTTTGGGGATCCCATAAGTTCGATCACTCTGGCGGTACCGTCTGTCATGCTCATAGGACAGAAAATCTACGGATGGGAGTATGAATATATGCAGGCCCATGAATGGCACTAGACGAACCTGGTTTGTATCTCCAACAAGGAGGGCTACCTTGGCAAACCCGTAAGTCCGACTGTATTCGTTGTGTTTCCGTTCGTAAAATATGCCGGGTAATCCTTCTCGTTGCGATATAGCTTTAAGTTCGCGCCACCCTTCGCTCGTTTGAAGGTGGTCAATTCGTCGACCCCATTGGTCATATTGAACTAATGTAGGGGGATGCACTCGAGAACTGTCGCTGAGAGAACGGATGGCTAGAAAGAGGTACAGTAGGAGACTCGAAATGGATGATTCGAGCGACTTTGGGAAAACGCACTGGTTACAACCTCTGTGCCAAGACGTACAAGATCCTGTTCTAGTTCTTCGAAGATGCTGCAAACTATCATTAGCCTGAGTAACTAAGTCAGTGGGGGTGTTTTGGCACCTCTTGGGCAATGTCCGCTTGAGCAGGCCAGGTAGGACAGGGTCATTCGTGTATGCGTTCTCTTCCGAGAACGGAATCTACACATTCTATAGGACCAGTTCTGAATTTTAATGATACGGGTGATACTCACTGGTTGAAAACCATCCTCAATACGCATTGTTGTGGACTGAGTGATAGCAACACAGCTGTCCTATATGTATATGGAACGTCACTTGATCCTGTCCTCACGGTTGCTTCCTCAGCAACGATTGTTAGTCTCGACAGACGGAAGGAGTTGTTAAGATGGTAGTGAATCACAAGACTGATTTCTCCTGAACCACTACCGTGACTTCAATGGCGGCATGTATGCGGTTTACGCGAAGGGTACGCCCATTCCTTGCCATAAAATGATGTCTGAGACCTGAGGACTCGTTCAATATTCGCTGATAGGTTTGGAAGCATTTTTTGGACAACAAGGGTGAACCTGCTATCTCCTTTATGTTATACCGGTGCTTACGGAAGTAACAGGCCATGATGCGCAATGCTTTCCCAACGTAAAGTGGATTTTCAACATACGAGAACTGCCAGTGAAAGGAGAAACTACTTTTGATCTATAGCTTGTAATTCACCGCGCCGTACCAGGGTCGGTAGAAGCATCACTGAAAGTCGAGCAGTATAACAGTATGTTTTTGTTCTCCCACAGCCTTTTAAAGCCAAGTTTACAACTCACATTCTCAATGAAGCAAACAGAGTTGGAGTGCGTTATTCATCTTCTATCCCGATTGCACCCCCTGACGCAAAGACAGACTGGTACAATTTCCTGTCTGTTTGAACTTGGACGGTTAATTAATGAAGATCACTGAGCAGTGCATGGTGGTCTTATTCTATCGCTCACGGATACCCTAGGATCGCTTGCTGTCGCGACTAAAGGTCACTTTATGACAGGCGTTTCGACAGATATCGGAACTTCGTTTGTTCGTCCAGCAGGGAGAGTGGGTGATACTCTTCATGCCAAGGCAGTCCTGACGGGAATGGGTGGGTGCTACTTACATCTTTTCGAGATATCTATGTCTTATTTGGAGGATCAGGGAAACAGCTTGCATATACCCGCGTCGACTTCACCAACCCTACTGGAGACCTCGTTGCCTATGGATGTATGTTCTAAGCTTCGGTTCCTGTTCACCATTTGCTGTTCTTGCTGACATCTTTGATAGATCATACCAAATATGTCGGTAAATCCTCTGTGCACGAAGTGAGTGTTCTAATTCAAATATTGAAACCTCGTTTCTAATGCAAAGTAAATGAAATAGAATAATGTTAAATTCACGGAAGATGGGGAGTCAGTGATTGAAGGAAAAGACCTTTGAAGCTTAGAAACATGACTTCCTTGGCCCGACATTTATAATATAACATCATCATTTCGTACCATATCCTCGGTTTCCATTTTATGATGTGAAGAATCTGAGCTACCGTAGCTGATAACAAAGGAATTCCAGCTGATATTTGCTACCATAGACAATTCACTGATGGCAAAATCTCTATCTGAGACTAATTAATGTAGATGACAATGAAGAGGAAATCTTCCGTTAATGCTAGCTACCGTAAAAGATGATGGATGTAAACTCCCAGCCAAAACTAGCTACCACAGATGAGATAATAAAAATGTTGATGATAACGAAGAGGGAAAAGAGCCCAAAAGAGCGTTCGGTTCTGAACTTGAAGGTGAAAGATTTGAGCTTGAGAACGGTCTCTGAAACGGCAAGCCAAGGTAGAAATTTTATTGTGAGTTTGACGCGTTGAACGGGCTACTAATTATAGATCGTGTGTCTTAACACATCAGACACAGCCACATATTCTACGGTCCGGCTATATGGATTGAAAGCGTATCTTCCAACAGCCACTACAAACCAAAATATGGACGAGCTCTCTGCTCTCCCTCCAGAGAACTCATGGAAACGGGTGTCTCGCAGCCGCACCTCTTCATTAAACCCTAGATTTACATTCTCAAATTCGAGTTCATCAACAGTACGCCCTGGATCTCCCTCACAGCACTCTATCGACAACCTTAGAACCAATAATACAATGTGTGGATTCCATGGTGTTTTAACAAAACATTTTATAGGCTTGCTTACTGCTGGTTGTGTATAGAGAACAACAACCCGGTATCCCTTTCATTCTTTCGCCTACCCCACGTCGACATCTACTTGAAAGCTCAGCAAGCCAACACTGGCTAAACGCACCTGCACTCTCCTCCACCTCTTCTCGTCCTTCTTCACCACAGCTGACAGCTGGAAACAATCAACCGGCTTTTTCCCATATTCGCCACCGCTTCAAAGCCCATCGCCCAAACTTCAGTTCATTTTCTAAACAGGAACATCAAGGGGCCATGTTAGATGCTGGGAGAAGTGGTGACAAGGTACACGAGGATGAAGGTACTGCCATGGGTAGGCGCTGGATACGGTGGATGCATAAACGAGGTATCAAGGAGTGGGTTGTACCTGGCGTCATTGCCGCTTCGACGTTGGTCAAATTCGCCATTGGATTGGGCTCATATTCAGGTTGGCAATTTAAACTAGAGATTTTCGGTCAGTTGTCCTTACAAAATCGTTACAGGGCAAAGTATCCCACCGATGTTTGGGGACTATGAAGCCCAAAGACACTGGATGGAATTGACTATCCACCTACCGTTTCGCCAATGGTACACGTATGATTTGCAGTACTGGGGTTTGGATTATCCACCACTGACGGCGTATGTTTCATGGATTTGCGGGATCGTGTATGTCTATACAATTCATGTCGAACTGGGCGGTTCACTGGGCTAATCCCATGATATAAAATTATAGTGCTAATCACATTAACCCGTCATGGGTGGCATTGGACACATCTCGAGGTATCGAGTCCCCCGAAAGCAAGCTATTTATGCGGGCAACTGTAGTTGTGTTGGATGCGCTTGTATATGTGCCAGCTTTATTCATGTTCTCTCGGACATGGCGGGCAAGTCGGTCAAAACACACACAGGTACTTCAAGTTGATTTTGTGATGCTGTATGTGCTAAGATATCATTTCTACAGGAGTTAGCGTTCCTCACGCTCATATTACAACCTGCCTTGCTACTGATCGATTTTGGTCATTTCCAGTATAATTCCATCATGTTAGGTATCTCACAGCCATTTTTCACGATGATAGGGAATGCTCATGTCCCATATATAGGCTTTACGCTCCTTGCTCTCAACTTCTTCGCTACTGGACAAGATCTCATTGGAGCATTTTTCTTCGTTCTGAGTCTTGGATTCAAGCAAATGACATTGTACTACGCACCTGCAATTGGCTCGTATCTTCTTGCAAAATGCTTGTACTTAGGTCCTATTGAAGGGTATTTTTTTTCATTTTGCACGTTTAATATTGTTGTTGCTTAACGGTTACTGCCAGCGGTCGGTTATTTATTCGTTTGGCGATCGTTACTGCCTCGACGTTCATTCTTCTTTTCCTACCCTTCCTTCCACCATTTGCCTCCTTCTCTGCCATCCTTGGCCCAATCTCCCGAATATTCCCCTTTGCACGAGGGCTCTTTGAAGATAAGGTTGCCAATTTTTGGTGTGCATCTAACGTGGTCTTCAAGTGGAAGGCATGGGCATCTCGTGGATTCCTTGTCAAGCTTTCAACATTCTTCACGGCGTTGGGATTTTTACCTGCTGTCTTGGGGCTCCTCAGGGCTGGCATTCAACACTCCCAAAACCTCAATAAACAAGCTGTTGCTGTCACAAAAGAACAAACTCCATTTCTACCTTTACTCCCTTATGCGCTTTTGAGCTCATCAATGTCGTTCTTTTTGTTTTCGTTCCAAGTGCATGAAAAGACGATCTTGCTACCTCTCCTGCCTATCACGCTCCTTTTGTCAGGCGCTCCTGTGGATTCTGCAGTTTACTCGTGGGGTGCGTTGGTCAATAATGTTGCTGTTTTCAGGTAACCCTGCCTTTCTCTATGGTTGGACGTTCCTCATTTGATTTTGATTTTGATAGCATGTGGCCCCTCCTCAAAAAAGATGGTCTCGGTGTGCAATATATTGCAACTTTATTACTATGGAATAGATTGATTGGGTACAACCCGGTACGACTATGGCCACGATCGTTTATCCAATTTCTCTCCATGGTGAGTACCATTTTCTTTGCCATTTTCCTTTATTTTCCTAAGGTTCAAACATCCAGGCTGTCTACGCCGCGATTTTATGTCTGCATATAATGGAAATGATGATAAGCCCACCCTCAAGATACCCAGACCTGTTCGCGGTTCTTAATGTGTTAATCAGCACTCCAGTATTTATGCTGACATGGCTGTGGAGCATCAAATGTGGTGTGGAAGTCGGTTGGGCTCTCAGTGGATTGGGCTCCATCTCCCCCCAAACCAAAGTTTCGGAAGATGCCGGTGCTGCTTTCATGTCTAATGGCATCCGTGCCCGAGCTGTGAGCCTTGGGTATGCTCAGTCAAAACGGCAGTCGAAGGAGAGTATTCGTAGTCGAGGGTCGAGCGTTACTCCTGGATAGAATCTATTAGTATTTTGTATAATAATTTGCACGTGCCGTCTTCTTTCTTTAACACTACCACCATGTCTTTATTACCAACCCTTGCTCGTAGTACTCCCAAACATCTACAAGTCGTCGTCTTCGTTCGTTCCCTTGCCACAGAAAGTGTTTCCACTCCGTCTCAGGACCTCCCCCCGCTACCGCTTACCAAACACCCATCCAAGTCTACAAAACTTCGTCTATTCCCCCATCCTCGTCCAGCAGGCCCATCTCCTCGACGACCTAATCTCACCAAGTTGCCTCCTACCTTTGGCCGAAACCAACTTTTGCCAGTCTCCCAATCCACTCGAGCACTGCTAGAATCCATCGTCGCAAGATTCGACGCTCCCATACGTTACGCGTTCGCTTATGGTTCTGGAGTATTTGAACAAGACGGATATGCCCCTGCGTTCTCATCTTCGGAGAAAGCGCAAACTCCTATGCTTGATTTCATGTTTGCGGTGACACATCCTGCTCATTTTCATTCAATAAATATGCAGCAGCATCCGAGCCATTATCCGTTCCATGCGAGGATGCTGGGATCATCTTATGTCTCACGGATAGAGGAAATTGGACCTGGTGTCTGGTTTAATGCTTATATCCCAATGAACGATGTTGTGCGTTTGTTTTACTCTGTGTTTACTCTCTCTCTGACATGCGAAACCACTATTCTATTTGATGTAGACAATAAAATATGGTGTGACTACAGTCGATAATCTCTGCTCCGATTTGCTTAATTGGCGTACTCTCTACCTTGCCGGAAGGATGCATAAACCTCTCCGGATCATCAAAGACGACGCGCGCGTGCGGCTCACTCAACAAGTTAACCTCACGTCAGCCGTTCGGGCCGCCCTGCTTACTCTACCGGAAGAGTTTTCGGAAACACAGCTATTCGAGCGCATAGCTGGTATCAGCTACAGTGGTGATCCACGCATGATGCTACCCGCCGAGGACCGGGGTAAAGTGGGCAACATCGTGCGCAAGCAGAGCCCGCAATTTAAGGAACTTTATCATCGGCTAGTGGTGGGACTTCCTGGTGTTCATTGGCCTGAGCATTTGTCAGCGATCCAGCAGGACGTCTCTGCCCGTGCTCGGTCTGCACATTTGAAAAAGTTGCCTTTGAATTTGTTGATGGGGGTGAAAAATAATTATTCGAGACGGTCGTTGGATCCCGAGCTTGAAGCGGATGAGAGTGCGTATTGGGTGCATTTGGCAGGTGATGAACGATTGGCTGAGGTCCTTGTGGATGGTGAGTTGCTGTTTTTTTTTTTTTTTGACTTTGTGTTGCAACTTTAATGTATGTTTTAGAGATGAATAAGATTGTGCGGTATCCTGCAGCTGTTCAAACGTTGAAGGGCCTCGCAAGTGTTGGATTAGGGAAGAGTATACGATATAGTTCGGCAAAGATTGGCAAGTGGTGGCGTGGGTCATAACAGTATGAAATATTTAGATGATCATGTATCGATTAATAGAATGTAACATACCTCATACCATTTATTTGACTTTGACGCTTGACCCCAAATTGGTCTAGTGTATTTCACCGGACATAAGTAAGAACAATGCCAGGGCCTCGATGAGAGAAACAGCTGGATATATCATTGCGCACGGGTGCTATAATGAACTTGGGTCCACGGGGTCCGTACGAGACGAGTTCCTTCAACACCATTGCGTTCAATAATCGCGTTTTTCTCTTCTTTCCTTGTTTTATTGTCTTTTTATTTCACTAACACTTCTCTCTTTAAATGTCTATATCGCCATCGCCACCTCCTAGTATTCTCTATGATTCTTTCGAGGTCGCACCCATACTTAACCCGGAACCCCTCCAAAATTCTACTTCTTCTCTTACTCCCGTAACACGCACACTTGCTATCATAAAGACCCATGCGCTGGATCATAGATTCGAAATCGAAAGGCGGATACAAGAAGCCAGTTTCGAGGTCCGTCAGAGGTTCCAGCCAAAAGATACATCCACCTAACTATCTTGATCTCCCTTTTTTGTAGATCGTGAAAGAGAGACAAATGGAATTCGATACAGAGAGTGACCCGGAAACTCTGTACGAATTGTTTGGGCAGGACGCAGATGCTCTGGCTGAGTGAGTTTTGTTTGCTTCCGTTCTTTCCTATCTTTTCATAATTGAATTTCTTGTTATTGTTCAATAGAGGTCCTGTCTGGGTTTACGTTCTTGAACGGCGCCGCGCTGTAGAAGTTTGGTCTACTCTCATGGGAAACCAGGATTTCGAAGCGGCGCGACGTGAGGGGCCCAACTCTCTCCGCGCGTTATATGGGCTCTCTTCAGAACAAAACGGACTCATGGGTTCCTCTGATAACGAAACTGCTGAAATACAAATTGCAGCTCTCTTTGCTTCATCCCCTCCTTTCCCTACCACCGATTTACCAGCAGAAGATCGTTATGGATCCATGAGATCCATTCCCTCCTCGATCCTAGCTTCGTTACGCAAGGCAACAGAGGACGAGGGATATGCGCCTTCCAGTGCGACGAACCCTTCTACCGTCAATGGAGGCAGCCAAGGCAAGGTCGACGGGAATGGAAAAGCAGTATTCAAAGCCCGTCCTCTTCCTGCTACGCACGACAAACCAGACATCGTACCTCGCACGACGCGAGCTGCGGCTTTGAGGGCTGGTCAGGCAGTTGAATTATTTCCCGCTACTCCTCGTGCACCGGTGTCGAAGGAGCGTCTGGCACAAACCTTCGCCAATGTCCCTGGTCATAAGCGAACCAGTACCATTGCTGTGGCTTCTACGGCTCCGCCTGTCATTGCACCTCGTATGACTCGGGCTGCGTCTCTGAGGCTTGGACAGACCCCACCAGCACCCGTGGTCAGAAAGAGAGCATTGACGAACGAGGAAAAAACCAAGAATGGCACAACCGGTATTTTCGACGGCGTTCCAGGACACAAACGACGCGAATCGATTGCAGTTGCGAGTGTGAAAGCTCCTACAGTTACACCGAGGTCAAATAAAAGTGCTGCATTACGTGTTTCTAAGGAACAGGGTCCTCCGACTTCCTTCATGTGTAAGTGGTTTTCTTCAGATAACTCTAACCATTCTCGCACTCTCGTATCTAAACAATCACTTCTCAATACTCCGCTCAGTCCGCGCACCAGTTGCGCCTAAGGCTCCTGCGCTCTCACGAACAAATTCAAATGGCGAACAGCCCATATCACGGCCCGCATCCCAAGCATCGGTAGCAGCTACGCCCTCTCGATACGCTATCAACCGCCCTGCCTCGGTCGCTGCTATTCGTCCTACATCATCTTTGACTGAATTTTCAGCAATTTCCAAATCGCAGGAAAATACCACCAGCACTCCTGCTATTGCTAAACCTAAACCTCGTCCAAGTAGTATCGCTGCCCCGAATATCCCTCCGAGGACGAATAGGAGTGCTGCTCTTCGAGCGGCGAAGCAAGAAGCAGAGGCGGCTGCTGCCGCTGCCGCTGCTGCGCGTAAACCAGTACGCAAAGTCCCACCGTCGAGCTTCAAACCTGTCGTAGTTTGAGCGGTGCGACTCCAAATGGGCTTTTGATGACAAGACGCGACCTTCTGGGTGTCAGGCCATCTTTTCACCCTTCATGCGCTGGTCGCCAATTCCCTTGTTTTTGACATTTCTTGTTATGTTGTTGTTTTTTTGCTCTGTGAAGTTGCATCTTTTTTTATACCTTCGAAACAGGGGGAAGGTTTTTTTGATTTACAGCGTTTACAACATATTTATATATCTATGCTTGATATTCTTCTTTTATCTTTATGACTATATGGTGTTTTCTAACGACATTTGGGTGACCCGCAAGGATGTTTCGATGGCTTTAAAAGGGGATATGCTCAAATAGATGACAGCATTACCAATCAACCTGTCCCCTTCTGAATTCGACTCTTCCGTCGTGTCAAAATTTACACAGAGAGATGCCCGTCGGTATCGAAGCCTGGATTACCCAGATACCCCCAATCACCCGCGGCTGGCTCGCACTCTCTGTCTTGATTAGCTTGGCAGTGGTTCGTCTTGGCTCTCTGGCTTTGATGGTCATCTTTGAAAACTAACCTGCGTTCATACAAAGCAATGTGAATTGATCACGCCGTTGCAGCTGTATTTTAGCCCTAAGAGTGCTTTCATCAATGCCCAAGTGCGTCTCTCAGTTCTTTGATGATAAAAAATCTTTCTTTTTCCTCAACATCATGTTATGATAGCCTTGGCGAATGGCGACCACTTTCTTTTATTTTGGGTCAATATCGTTGGATTTTGTGTTTCATCTGTTCTTCTTGTTCGTCATCTCCTTCATCTTTTCAAGCGCTCTAAAAGCTCAACGGGGCATACCATTTAAAACACAGCATGAGATATAGCCGTATGTTAGAGGAATCTTCCTTTGCGAACAAGAAAGCAGATTATTTCTGGCTTCTTCTCCAATCTTCAGTCATGCTGCTCGTGAATAAATCTTCCTCTCCCCCGCTTTTCCGCCATTTTTCTTAATCTCACTGATGTTTTTTTTTTTTAAAAAAAAAAGATACTATCACCTTTATTCAATCTTCCTTTCCTATCTTCATCCCTGGCTTTTGTTCCCATCTACCTCTGGTCACGGCGACATCCCTCAACGCCCATCTCTCTCTTTGGCTTGATCACCATTACGGCACCCTATTTACCCGTAGCCCTCGTTGCGTTCTCATGGGTGTTGAGTGGGACGTGGAAAGCGGCAGCTGGTGATTTAGTGGGCTGTGCAGTCGGTCACCTCGGTTGGTTCTTGCGCGATGTTTGGACTAGAGAAATGGCTGGCGGTACTTCTGTATTTAGTGAAGCTCCGGTACGGCTGTGAGTACGGTTTCCTTTGACATTTTGCCGGTTGTTCAATTGATATATATATAGGAAAAGACTGTTTGGAGACGAGTAATTTGGTTCTTAGGCTGTAATATAACTTTGGATGGATGTCTCAAATGTTCTGTTGATAAGCTTCGTGTTTTCCTGTATCTTTGTTACTAATCAAACCATCCATGTAGACGATACCTATAATAATAAGATTCCGAAAGATCTACACAGACAAAGAGTGGGCAGGCAAGAACGCGTCTTTTCCTCCAGACAATGAAGCATTTCGCCTTCCTACATGGACATGGTTTAGATTGTGCCGGTGAGCTGACGATACGTGGCTGAAGGCCAGGAGAAAATCTCACGGGCGGGAAAACATATTTGCCTTTCAAATGCTTCACCAGCCAGACGGGGGTCAAAGTCGAAGACGTCGTACGAGGCACCGGCGGCGCAGGTTAAAGTTGAGGATGTTTTCCCATTGAATCAAATTCGCCAACACCAAGGATGAGAAAAGGAACTACCGAGAGAGCGATGATCACCATTTTAGGTACAAATCCGATTAGAGGAACAGGGTTCATGCATTTGTCGACGAAACCTAGTAAACCGTATACGGCCAAATGATGGAGTGGATAATTTGCAGAATCCTTAGACTAACTTCAGAGATGTAGGCAGCGGTATTGGACGGGTTCATGGACATTCGAATGCTCCATGGGAGTTGGATGTTCCCGGCTCAATCAATGGACAGCAATCTCTCCAGGGTTATAATTTCGTCTAGCGGCCCATTTTCGTCCCCTTCTGGACCGTATATTTCCAACACATTACGAGCTAATGACAAGAAAGTCAATACTTGCGCCTTCGATATTCGGTTATCATCCCTGTCGGAATTGGCAGAAGATATTCTGGCATTCCACACTGTTTTAGCTACTTCGAGTAAATGCATCCCTTGAATTTTCAAATGAAATCAGAGCAGGGCAAGGTGAATATAAGCTTCGGTATACTCACCAATCTGGGGATAGTTGCTTGGATAAATGAGAACATATAGAGAAAGAAGTAATATTCCGCTATCGATGGCCAAATTGTATTGGCCATCATGTGATGATTCACTAAAAGTTGATGATAGGCCAGTCAAGTATTCTTCATGGAGAACAGGATACAAAGCTGGCGGGGTCGACTCAATTGGTCGAATAGGTAAACTCGGACCATGCTGAAAGTCTAAGCCAACAAACTCCCCCAGTTGTCTTCCCAAAGTAGAAAGTTCGACCGAATCCGTAGGTAATTTTGGAAGTGTGCCTATGTGTTTGATAAATCTGCAAGAGGAACAACAACAGCTAAAACCATAGCTGATTTCAAGGATTTGATGTTTCGACTGAAGCAAAGCCGGATCAAGGTAAGTAATAGACAACTATAAAAAAAAATAAGACTGAGCAGAAGCACAAAAGTTCAAGAGGATAAAAAACCCTGCCTCTTCATCCGGGAGTATGTCACGAAGAGCAATAATTTCCATTACCACATTTTGGGCTTCGGTTATGCGAAAGGTATATTTCGCCGCAACATTTGGGACACAGGAATGATTAAAAAGGCGGCTTGCAACAGGGAAGATGCCATGACCGATTGTGGTAAGATGGGAATGGATTGCAAAGTTGTTGTTGCCAAATCTCGAATATAGTTGGTCGACAAGGCCCCCAGGAGGTGGTGGAATAATCGGGCAGACGACAGGCGATCCATTGAAATTCCCTCGTTCTGGAAGAAGTGAAAGAAATGTAGAGGCTGGATGAGAATCTGAAAACGAATAAGGATTTGTCTGCAACGACGTTTGGGCCAAAACATGGGACAGCAATAGTGAGTCAAGCTTCTCGTGATCTTGAAGAGCTTGATATTTCGGCGACGCAACATAGGAGTTATACGCTTTGCACAATCGTTTGTGATGCATTTTCCATTGGAAGTTTTGGCCTGGCAATTCGGACGAGAAGATCAATTGCGAAATGGATAGAGTTTAGGATCGAGCACACATTGGATGTTACAATACCAGTACGAGCCACATCCGCTGCATCTTCTTAGTGGTCGATTCTCGTTCGATAGACGAAAGCAGGTATCGCACCGTCGTCCTTTCTCTGAATCCAGAAGGACCGTCGCAAAAGCAAAAGTCGAAAGAACACATGATCCGACACGTATTGGTGCTGTTGAGATGGCTTTATCCCGTGCAATGGGATGCGGAACGAGTTTAAGTACACCTAATTGTGAATGGAATTCAGTTTGCATACTGTGGACCGCGTATACATTGGCAAAGATCGCGGATATTTAAATTTTGTAATGTCACGAGATAGTTACATAAGTGAACAGATATGGCCTATTAGCATTTGTGGCTGATTTTATTTTAATACATGGTTTACACGAGAGCTCGTGTCACAGGGAGCGTTCTCCGTCCTCCCTGTGGCCCTTAACTCTGTCATCGTGTCTCAGTTGTTATTTAGTTTGTTTCTCTTCCCGCTTAGTATATTATCTCACCCGAGTACGAGAGTGGGTTCTCCACCCTCCGTTTCTCGTATTCTGGGTGAGCTGCTCTTCCTTCTCATTTGTCGAGTGTTATTTACTCTCTGTTTCTCGGTTTCTAGCGCAGAGTTTTTTCGTTCACCCACCCACCATCCCGTGGTAGCTTTCCTCGCGTTGCCAGTCTTTTTCCCACAGGGTTTTGACTTCCAACAGAGGTTTTAATGCACCCACTCTGTCACCTTCTCTTTCATTTTGTTAAAGTTTTTCCTTGTATTACTACTCTCGTGTCTGTCTACTTCTGTTCTATTACTGTATTGCCGTCGCGCGCAATTCCATTTCAGGAGATGCCACTGGTGTCAGGGCATCTCCGTTTTTCGGCTAAAAAAGGCTCCCTCTTCGCCCCGAGCAGGTGGTTAGAGATTTTTTTTAAAAAAAAACTGTTTATATTTTATGCCAAGTCGATGAAATATTATCTAAATTTCTGACGTTCAATGAGAGATTTCTGCCTTGAATCTCTTGAAACCCGCCTGAGAAAGGTGCTGTTAGTTTTTTTTTTTTAAGTACTTGAAACGGGAGGCAAACCAATAGTATTCCATGACATCACTCTGTCCCAGTTTCCTCAAGAAATTTTCATCATGGGTGATGACGATCAGCTGGAAATTCGAGTGACTCTTACGCTCATTGATGATACTGCACATATCAAGGTTGAGCTATATCCGGTAAAAAGGTCGATAGACTCACTCTACTAGACTGGCAGCCAGCGCATCAATGTTCTCCGTGTCTAGTGCGTTCGTCGGTTCATCGAGAGCCAGAATACCACAATTGTGGCCGAACGAGTCGGAAAGAGCAAGGCGGATTATGATCGACGCTAGCATTTTTTGTCCCGCAGAACATCGGCCACGCATATCCATTTCCACTTGGTCCTTAGTCATAACCACCTGACATGATTTAGGCATGGACACGCAGTAGCAATAGCATAACGACACTTACCCTATAATTATATGAGCGATTGGAGGCTCCGCCTTCGATATCGGATCGTATCTTGATACCATCGATGTCTAAATGATATGTGAAGATAGATTGATGAACAGGACTACTTTGTTTACACACCGGTGCCTTGATATGTCTTATTCCAAAGATGTTTCATGGTGTCATTGACCTCCTCCATTTTCAGGCCGTGATATTTCATAATAGCACTGGCAGATCCGCGTCAGGTCATGACAGTAAATCTTCTGAACAAATTCACTTATCAAGAGCCTTGGCATACTTCTCCAAGTCGCTGTTTGCCATGTCGGATACCTGAAGTTTTTTTAATCAGCTCGAAATACATTGAGATAAGATGTTCACCTTGACTCTTATGAGCTGATCAGTATACTTCTTGTGAACATCTTTAAACTCCTTGAGATCTGTCTCGTATGATTTCAATTGAACCTTCAGGGAGCTTAATTCGCCTGCAAGTTGGTTGTACTAGGAAGCTCATCTGTAATTATGAAATGAATAAGAAGATAATAATATGACGAACAGCTTCATGCAGTTGCTTTTCTCTCTGCTTTGCAGGCTCATATTTCTCGTCGTAGTTTCTCCGAGCTTTTCCGGCTTCTTCCATATCGTAGGAGTTAATCTCGGCCTGAGTTTTTGCGATGTCCTTCGCGAGGTTCCGGGCAATGATGTTATCTCGAAGGTTCGAGAGGGAGGCTCCACTTTCATGGATCTCCTTCTCAATACCTGAGATAATCTCTCGAGAGGCTTCGAGCTGGTTGTTTAATTCTTGCAATTGATATTCACATTCGCTAAGATCCGTGGTGCATCGTTTTAGCTCTTCGTCTATCTTCAGCCTCTTATATCTGGAGGTTGTGAGAAAAGATGGATTTGATTTGATTATTGAGTAACCTACCTTTCCAGATTCTTGTTCATGTCGTTCAATCGATCAGAGTTCTTATTGACTTCTTCGCATAGTCGCTGAGCATGGGTTATTTTCGTATTAAGCTCGTTCTGGCTTTGTTGATATGCTCTTTGCAAAGCGTCGATAGGTGACTGGGCTTCAGATATCTTGGCATCAAGGTCCTACGCAAATTGGTTAGACTTGCTCCAAGCGGAAACTGTGATAGTCAACTTTGGATTGACTGGACAAGTCGCCCGTCTCATGCTCCATTCTTTTGATATCTTCTTCAAGTCTGTCTTTGTCGCGTATCTTGTTGACAAGATCAAGTTCCTTTAATTCCATCTGGTGCAAACTGTTTTCCAAATCGCGGCTGGTACGAGTCTGGTTCTCAACTTCCATGTTGATAGCTTGCTTCTCTCTGTCGTTTTTACGACTGAAGAAGAGTTTTGTTAGAAAGCCACCTAGTTCACCAGACAACTCACATTTCCCCCGAAAGCTCGCTGAGTTCATTTTGGACATCATCCGCAGTCTTTGTAGAACCGCTCGACGACAGGGAAGTCTCAAGGTCATCAATATCATGCTTAACCCTGTCAATCTCAGACCGGAGCCGCGCAACGGTGATTGCCTGTACTTTGAGTGAGCTGATATCATTTAGTTGACGCTTGATGATCTCGAGCCTCTCCGCGATCTGAGAAAAGATGAATGACAAAATTAGTTATGAATGGCTTTGAAACAAGCACCTTTTCAGCCTTCTGACTGATTTCTGGGTGTGCATCTTCCTGTTGCTTGATCTGATCTTCCAAAAGAGGAATATCCTTCGCTTTCAAACGGTCACGAGATGCCTGCACTGGTCGTAAAGCCTGTAACCTATCCATCTCGGCCTGCCATTCCACCAGCTCTGCCTTATTTTCCTCGATTGCTGCAGGAGATGATTTCTTCATGGAATCTTTCATCTGGGAACCAGGCCATCAGTTCAGAATTGAAGTACCACGCTTGCAACTTACATGCTCTTCGAAAACGACAAATTCTTCATCTGTGAGGTGACGGTTACAAGCGCCGCAGATCTTACGCCGTCGACCTACACTGAGCAGCGATTCATAGATGGTGCTTGTTCCAAGCATGTTGCCAGCTAAACTAGAGAAGATGTGTAGGGCTGAAAATAATACCCATATAACTCGAAAGGAACATACGCAGTCCTATGATTGAGCTCAGTGGTGGCCTCTTTAAGGGCAGCATCCAAGGACAGATGGTGGTCAAGTCCTCCTTTCAGCGTGCGTTCCAAATCTGTGAAAGGTTTACATGAGTTAGTTGGACTCAATGTGGCTAGACCCACTTTTCAGTTCAGTTTTTTTCTGGCTAAGCTGCGTTTTCAAATGACTCAAATTTGAGTCAGCCTTCTGTAAATCTGTATTGGCAATCGCAGCTTCGGCATCAATATCAGCCTGATCTTGTTCTTTGTCGCTAAAGAAGGCGGACGTCATCTACGAGTTCGAGGCGTGGAAGAAAGACTAACAGATAGACCTGATCAACTTCAGTTTGGAAAGTGCGGAAATTGACATCTTGACCGGTCAGTGCCTTGAACTTGATGTTGGCAACTTCGAGTCTGTGGATTTCCTGGTCATTTGTTTATAAACAAATCAGCTGGCATTGCACTTGCAGTCTTTCAATTTCTGAGGTCTTATTTTTCACTTCCTTTCTGTTAATCTCCAATTTGGCCCTCGAATTCGCTTGCAAACTGAGTGTCTGAAGTTCAAAGCTGAGTTGTTCCCGCTTTGCTTCCATCCTGCGAGATTTTTCTGCTTTCTCCGTCAGTCGTCCATCATAATTCGAGGCAACGAGGTCTTGTTTGAGTTTCTGCAGACGACCTTTCTTTTCCTCTATGTCAGCTTGTAAGGCTCGAAGCGAAGCGGGCAGGATTTGCATGTCTTCAAGATTGTCTTCAATGTTTCTGGCTTTGCTCTGACGTTCTTCCTGCGGGCGTGATAGGTCAGGCACCATATCAGAGACGAGAGTGAAAGGCAAACAATTTGATCTCGCAGTCTTTTCCTTTGTGACTTATGACTTTCGAGTTCCTTCTCCAGACTTCGTAATTTACGATGATATTCATTATTCTGTGCTTTCAAATCACTCTAGAGTATGGTTAATAATGCATGGTCAGGAATAAACCTTTACATACCTGGAGCTTTTCAAATTCCATCCTTTGCTTTCGTTGAACATCACCAAGACGAGATACAAATTCAACAACTTTTCTCTCGTCTAGCGGTGAATAGTTGTATCCTTTGATACCAAACAATTCTCCCATTTCACGAATTGACTGTTCACGCTCCGATATGCGACGTTTATTTTCCTAAAAGATACACGTTGAAGGTTGCGAGGCGAATAGACTTCTTTGGTCACCTCTTCTTCGCCTTTTAGGCGCCCGTGTCTTGCCAGCAGATCCCTTTGGCCCTTTTGAAGAGAGTTTGATTCTTCCTCGAGGTCGTCCTTTTTACGTTCTTCCACGACTCGCTTTTGCTTTTGGGCATTCACATGATCATCGAAGTGTTTCAGGCGTATATCGAGCTCCTCGTCCGTGCCTTAGATAAGGTAAGATAACGCATGACAATGACGAACACTTTGTTACCTGGTATTTCCTGAAGCTTTGCTGTCAACTCGGACAAGGTGGATTTCATTGTGGTTTTTTGACCTTCCAGTTTCTGCACAGCGACAAAGATTTCTCGAAATTTGGTGTTATACTCATAAAATTTCCGGTTCGACTCCGCGACTGAGTCGTACTCCTGCTTGCTCTCCTCGTACTCAACCTCTTTGGCTGCAACTTGGGCATTATGATTAGCAATACGTTCTCTGAGCTTGTCTGAATGTGCTTTTTCGCGGGAAAGTGATAGAAGCCGCTCTTTCTCAGCTTTCAGCTCAGCCGTGCGATCCTTGCGAAGGTTTTTTATCGACACAAGAGCTTTAGTGTACCTGGAAGGGGTTGAGTACAAAAAGTGTCCTGTCATTTTGATAACTCACCTTGTAGCCTCGAAAATATCGTCAAACTTCTTCTTCAACGCAGCTGGTTCTGCCAAAGGCCAATATGAATCTTCTTGATGGCAGAAGATAACGTTTTCAAGGACGGCCTTCGAGACACCCAGTAGTTGCGGAATCTCAGCATCTATTTCTGCGCATTTAGTTGATATCACACCACGCTGATGAGGTCAGTTCAGCATCACAAAACGCAAGAGGATGATAGCTCACCTTTCCACCTTTGTCCGCATTTCCGTCGGCAAGCGCTAAGATACTCTCAAGTGTTTTCATGGTCAACCCAGTTTTCTTGACAGTCACACTCAGATTCCTCACAGCAAGCATTCGTGTGCCATTGGCAGCATGGAAACGGAGTTTGACTTGAGCCTTGACTTCTTTCTCGTTGGCCATCTTTGGATCATGCACGAAGGCGCCACCACGCGTGTTTGGGGGTTGATCTCCAGTTGTTGCATACTTGAGACACTCAATAATGGTGGTCTTCCCACTGCCGTTGTGTCCTACTATAACAGTGACTGGGGAAAAGAATTCGATGACAGATATTTGTTTGTCATCAAACGACCGTATGCCCCGTATAGCGAGCTTGTTGAGTGAAGCCATATGAGCGACAAGGGATTATTATCCTGTTAATTTTCTTGAATTGGCGGAAGCTAAAACACGTTATGTCACAAGTACGTGTTATTTGACTACACCGTGAACTTTAAATAGCTCATCATCTGGGACCGTTGTCACGACGGACGTTTTGCTCAATGTTCCCCAGGATAACCTCAAGCCAGGTCTCAAGAGCGTTCATTCCAAAGCCTAAACAGAAATTAACCCAAAAACTCCCTGTGAGAGAAGACCATGGTTTATACGCATTCTTTAGGAGAAAATCAGATGATACACTGAAGGGAGAGGATAGGTTTGAAGTGTTGGAAACGCCGGAGACATATCAAATATTAACTGGTATGGTTGTCTCTGGCGTTTGACGTCTTTATTGACCATGATAACAGGCAGGCCCTGGTTTGCGGCTGAACTGCGTCACAAAAGCTTCAAAGATCTGCATACGCTGTGGTACGTTTGCTTGAGGGAAAAGAATTTGTTAGCCACCCAAAAGGAAGAAGTCCGGAGAATGGGAGTCACTAATTCGGAAATGCAAGTGTCGGGCGAAAAAGTGCGCAATGTACGTGCATACACCCTTGATCCCACTATTGGAGCGTGATCTAAACTTCTATCTTTTAGTGTCGGAAAACCATGGCTCGAATCAAGGCTGTCTTGAACGAACGACGTTTAGCATACCTGGGCGCAGTGGAACTGGCTGAGAAAGAGCACGCAGCCACAGATAAACGAAATGCCACAAATGAGTTCAGTTCAGAGGACGAAGAGGTTTTGAAATACCAAGTCGAAAAGTTGTATGGTAGTGTGCAGACAGGTCAAGAGCCGACGGGGGCTGCCAAAGCAGAAGAGGAAGTGCAATCTCAATAGAAATTTCAACAAGTACTTAAATTAATACATAGTTAGTTGCCTAATGCCCATCTCATCCTATCTTGCTATGTTCGAATTGGATCTCCCCCCAACGGCGTTGCACAGGAAGGCTTTCAGGACCTACTTCCATGTAAATAATATCTAGTAACACCTGCTCAGTCTATAGTGATTGTCATGGGTTACCCCCAGGTTAATGATGGGTTTTGACATATTAGATGATAGCTCCAAATTTTATGAACATTTTTCAAAAAGTTTCATGCAAATCAGTGAAGAACTCACTGAGCTACAGCTCTGTTTCATAGGCCTATGATCATTTGTGATGTCACCAATGGTATGCCAAATTTGGAAATTGGCCATTTTGGACAACCTGTTCTACAAAACTGGTGTTGAGGGCACAATTCTTTGAATTTAAGGCCAAAACTTGGTATGGGCATAGCTCATCCATTTCTGAATGGATTTGGATAAGAAGAAATGTGCTGTGATTACCAAAACTTTAGCTACAGGTGTTAAGCTCAGAACTCAGATGGAGTGACTGTGTGAGTCAGTGATGGGTCTGAAGTCGGGTGAGGCATTGGTTTCAACTTATGGGTTGCCTTGAATTTTGGAGTTCTAGAGGAGAAGTAGGATCCAGAGCTAGGCCAGGAAGAAGCTTAAGACAGAAGGGACAAGGCAAGGAACTTGAAGGAAGTGAGGTTGCTAAGTTGCTAGGCTGATATTCGAACTGGCAAACTACATACTACAACTTGAATATTTATATGGATAATAACATAAACATAAAAGGAGTTAAGGAATAGAGCATATGGTAGTAATATGGAAATGTTACAAAAGAATCGTACTCCAATACTTGCTGAAGGATGCTGACTCAAATCCTCAGACTGCCATGTGGTGGCTGGAACTCATGACCTCTAGAACATGTGTCATGCATGGTGGGGTAGGCATGTGACATGGAACTTGTGCAGAGCCTGTGAGGCTCTAGGTGTGCTGTGGGGATGTCATGTGGTTTTGGTTGGTGATAGCAATGTTATGAATGATGGTTTGGAGATGGCAATGGTATAGGGGGTGAATTCTGATAAAGCTCCAATGAGGTTGGCTGGTGGTAAGGGTTGATGCTGAACAATGGGCAAGGCAGCCATCATTGGAGACTCCATTGGAGCCATCCTATGATGAAAGAATGTTCACAAGCATGGACCATGACAACAGGCCTATCTAGTCAAAACCCACAAAAATCACTACCTGCCCAGAGTGAAGAGCCTTTGTAGCTGAAAAACAGGAGTGCCTTGATGCCAGCAGCACCTCCTGAAATGAAATTGCATGCAACAACTACTTGCTACCTTTGCAGCAGCAGCAGCAGCAGCAGCCTTTGTTGTGAATACTGTTACATTTGCTACTCAGATATATGCAGGATCTTTCTATGGAAAGACACCCTATCACACCTCTGTTCTCACCAGTGAAATGTGGGTAGCAGATACATTATTAAAAGCTAGACAGAGATATGGAGAGGTGGGGTCACACATCAGTCACATAAATCTGCATAGCAACTGCATTGATTTGTTTGAGAATTTGTGTCACTGAACAGGCTCTTAGTAAATGTTGCACACAAAGAAGGGTGGGAGGGAGAGAGGTAATAAGAGATGAGAGAGAAAGGGGTGTGAAGTATGATGGTAAGTACCATGAGTCAATGAGAATATTGCAAGCTGAAGCCATATAGGTGTTGAAATATTATTTAGGGTTGCCAAAGTTTGGTTTCAGTTCAGTTCACCCCTCCTTTGGCCCAAACTGTGAACTGAACTGTTTTGGTTTTGCCTGAACTGAACCTGAACTGAACTGTTCTGAACTGGTTCTCACAGTTCAGTTCAGTTTCAAGGACCAGTTCAAATCACTGAACCATATGTAAAATACAATTTTATTGAGAATAAGTACCTAACTATTTGATTTCTATGATTTCTAAAGCCTTATGATCAGCAGCATCAATATACACCAGCAAAATCAGGAATTTTCCATAGTTTCCCACAGTCACGTCGCCAAAATCATAGTTTGTCATAGTATCCATAGTATCCATGGCACACATGCTAGTGCTGTCCAGTGCTGTCCCAAATTCTAGTTTACTATATCACACTGTAGAGCACTGTCATAGGAAATCCATTAATACTGTCATGCATTATGAATCCTAGGCTATCCTTGAAGTACTGCTAATGTTACTAATTTTCCATTCATTGTATCATAATGTACAAGAGGCAGATATCCTTAGTCTGAATTCTAATAATCATTATTTTTGAATAAATTTCATTCAAACTGCATTGTAATATACAAAGAGCCAATATACCTATCTAATGAAATGAATTCTAAAATTGAAAGCTGGAAGTAAAGCTAAGAAAGAGATAGATAAAGTTGTCAAAGTACTTATTTAACTGGAATTCTGAACAGTAGGTAGAGGAGTTATATTTGGTGAGGCAGCAATTGGCTGCACAAGGAGTCAGGTCAACAGACACTCTTACTTGCTCCAATGGAAGTATGTTGCCAATGAGTTCACTGTTGGCTCACCTTGCCGGTTTGAGAATATATAATGATGATTTTGGCTCAGGGTAAAGTCCTCAAGCTGTGGATGAGCCAGAATATGTAGGAGAAAGAAGAAATATTTTTGTTGATTTGAGGTATGATGTCAAAACAATGTGCATATGTAAGGAAATGATCTTCACAAAAGAACAATCTTGTGCATTGAATAATGCAGAAGATAAGACAATTCCATCACCTGATGGCCTCAATATTGGAGGTTAGCAGGGTATTCAATCAATGAACCAAAATCTAAAATATCCAGACCTTCAAGGCTGCTATGTTGTTAGGGGACACTCCGCTTCGTCCGATGTTTCCTCCGATACTTCTCTGTCACCCTGTATATTCCTCCTCATCGTTGCTAGCCCAAGATGGAGTGCACTTGCAGCTCCGATACCAGAGTCCGATGGTCACATGACGTAGCATTCTTATCACCTTTTCACCATTCTCCACCTTTTTCATCATTTTATTATTTCGACTCTGATTTTTGGTATATAGACATTGTTATGAACGATAACAGATGAACGCGAACACGAATCATTTTACTTAACTCAAGTCACCCCCGATCAATTCCTCTCTTGGATCCGCCGGTCGAGTGACAACATATTACCCAATTCCATTCCACACTTTGCTTAGTAATCCCTTTTGACTCATTTCCGTTCCCGAACACTGCCTCCTTTCGTGACTCATACTATTCCATGACTCCTATCCTGACTCATACTACTAAACCC
>Ga0193743_1000029_pt1 | contig 96415 bp, 112 predicted proteins | sample L2c2metaG_FD_143038 | JGI IMG/M metagenome (GOLD analysis project Ga0193743, IMG submission 143038) | Soil microbial communities from a riparian zone of the East river system, Colorado, United States - L2c2 | ecosystem: Environmental > Terrestrial > Soil > Riparian zone | place: USA: East... | reverse complement strand
ACTCCGATTTTTGGTATATAGACATGCATCCCACCTTAGCAGGGCTTTATCCTTTTCTTTTAGGATCCCCTGCTAGGTGCGCTTTCCTGTTGTATTTTATGTTTATATATATGTTTAGGATCCCCTGCTAGATCTCAACTAAGTTGTCCGCAGTTGCCCTAACACTTCCGGTATCCCGTGCATTCTCATCTCATGTTTCATCACATCTACTGCTGTGCTTGGGAACGCTCCCTTCACGTCTAGGCACAGTAAAGATGCTACCTCTCCCTTCCTCCATGCGTCCTTTACTATTTTAACCATTAGGTGTATTGAGTCTGTGGTTGCTCTTCCGGGTCTTCCTCCGAAATGGTGTGCTGGTAGTATTCCTGTCTTTTCGCACATCGTCACTAGGTCCTCCGTTTTGCACCCGTTTAGCAGTCTTGCATACCCATTGGATAGTACTATGGGCCTCCATGCATTGGTTGCCGTGTAGTCTGGTTTCCCCGGTTTTTTTAATACCGGTGTCTCTGTCAGTTTCCAGTCATCTGGGTATGTTTCTAGTGTGTCAGTGGCTCGGAACAACAGTCCTAGGTGTGGTACTAGCAGCTCTTTTGCATATACAAATACCGCATTTGGTATGGTGCCTGGCCTCGTTGCCTTCCATGGTTTCATTTTCTTTGCTGCCCTGTAGATCTGTTCATTGGTGACTGGTTCGTACTTCCACTTTTCTTGTGGGTATGGTTCTCTGTGTGTTGTGACTGTAGTGCTGTTTGTGGTGGAAAGAATGCCTGGTATAGCAGCTCGCCCTTCTCTTCATTGGTAGCTTCCCGTATTACCGCTTTCGTCACTGAGTCTCTTATCTGTAGCGTTGGCATCCTGCTTCTTCCCCCATCTGATGCTGGTCCTGTCACCAATCGGTTCACTGCCCATATCCCTTCCTCATTGATCGTCTCCAGCCATTCTGCCCAGTGCTCCATTTTCGTGTCCCTCATCCTTTGTGAATATCTGTTTCTGGATCTTCGGTATTCTTTGTGTACTGGGTCTTGGTTCAATGCTTGGCTCCTGTATGATTTTCTCGCTAGTCTCTCCTTTTCCTTCTTTAGTGTCCCTAATTCGTGTGTCCACCACCTTTTTGAATATGGGCTAGGTTTTGACCACGGTACGTGTTTCTCAATGGTCTCTTTGATTCTGGTGTCTAGCTTCTCCAACGTGGTGTGAAACTGTTCTTCCGTCTCGATTTCCTCTGGCTCTGGTATCTCCCTCAGCTTGGCTTCCATTGTTTTCCTGAATTTTTCCCAGTCTGTGAGTTTGAAGTTGTGCTTTGCTTCAAAGTTTGTCCTCCTTGTCTCGATCTCTAGCTGACTGATTATGGGCATGTGGTCTGTTTTTTGTGGTCTTTGCTGTGGATCTGTATTGCATGTGATGAAGGCATCTAGCAGTGATGCCAAGCAAAAGACGTTGTCAACTTGTGTGTAGTTCTTTGTTGTGCAGGCTTCTAGTGTCGGTATGTCTTTGGGTAGTGCCATTTTCATGTTGTACCTTGTGATCATGTTCAGCAGTGGTTGTGTTGCTTCCATGGCCGGCCTTGTGAATAGGTGCGTGTTTCTTTCCTCATCCCATAGCAGATGGTGATGATTGAAATCTCCTAGCCATATATACCTCTTGTTTTCCTCCTCCGTCTTCTCCCTCGCTCTTTTCCTCATGTATTCTTTTACTGCTTCCAGACTTTCATTGTGCTGGCAGTTGTTGTATATGTTGATTATGCATATTGTCCTGAATTCTCCGTGTAGTCGTACCCCTGTTACATCTGGTGTTGTAAATGGTATCTCCATCCAGTTATTCGAGTTTATGTTGCGATTTATTAATATTATTGATCTTGTATTGTTCAGTTTTTCTAGGTGTTGTTTGGGATATATTACCGTCCAATGTGGGTTGGCTCTTGTTCGTCCTAAGAAGTCTATGTGAGGTTCTTGTAGTGCTGCAATGCTGTATTCTTCGGCTTTCATTGACTGTAATAGGTCCAGCTGTCCTTCTAGCGATCAGTTTAGGTTCTGCTGCCATATCTTCAATCTTCGGTCTGTGTTTCCTTCGTTTGTATCAGACATATTGTAATGATTCGCTTCGTTGCCTGCCTTCTGGGTTCTCCTCGTTTCGTCCTGTGTTCCTTGCCTCTGCCCAATCTTTCTCTGCCTGTTCCATCCATTCTGCCCAACCTCTTCCCTTGCTCCACGCTTCATTCAATGTCGTTTGGGTCTGGTTGCCATTTCCTACTCCTTCTTGTCTGTATCTCCTACTATTCATTCTGTTTTGCTCTCTGTTGTTTCTATGGTTCCTTCATGTCCCATCTCTTGTTTCTCCTATTTCTGCCTCTCCACCTAGTTGGACATTTGGCGTTCTTGCTTGCCTTCCTTCCCATCCGTTGTCTACTGCTCTCTCCCATCCTCCTCCTTGTCCTGCATGTCCGCCTGCTAGCCTTCCTTTGCCTTTACCGCTTCTGTATCTCCTGTTGCCTGCTGTGGCTACTTCCCACTCGTCCTGGTGTGCTTCCGCTCCTTTACATGCTTCCTCTTCATCGTCTTCCATATTATCTGTCATTTCCAATGTTTCTGGTTTCGTTGTGCAAAAGTACTTGTATTTGTTTTCTTGACAAATTCGGTTCATTTGTTTGGTCCGCTCTTTAAATATGGGACATTGTCTGTCTGCCGCTCCATGTCCTTTGTGTTTGCCGTTCTTGGTTGTTTTGCAGTTTGTGCATTCGAAGGCTTCTTGGTTCGTCTCTTGACATTCTACGGTTTTGTGCTGTTTTCTGCAGCGTCCACATGTTTCGTGTATTGACATACATTTGGCTGCTTTGTGCTCTCCATAGCATTGGCATTTCAGGCATCTTCTCGGTTCTTGGATCTGTTTCCTTCCCCATGCCTTTTTTCCTTCGACATACATTCCATACCCGATGGCTTGATTTGCCCCTTCTCGTGTTGCGAAACTGAATATGGCAATGGCTGTCTTTTGTTCTGGGTTTCTTAGGTGTTTCGGCTTGATCCACCTCATCTCCTTGATCGACTTCAGCTGTATTCCATTGGCTTGTTCGACTGCTTTTATTGCTTCCATCTGGTTGACGTCTAGGGTCGTTGGTACCCAGTCCACTACCACTTCGTACGTCTGTGCTTTGTATCCCACTGTCGACCCCATTTTTCCTGTGAACTCTCTCATTGTCTCTGCTCCTTTCAGCCATTCCGTTGCTTCCTCTGAGTTCATCTCATATAATATCCCTCTTGCTCCTGCTTCTGCTAATTTGCTTGCTCCTATGAAAGTCGCTTCTTTTGGTTTGTCCTCCATCCGGCCTTCCATTAGTCCGATAGCTAGGTTTGCTTTTTCCACTAATTGCTTCTCCGTTAATTCCATCATACCCTCTCCCTCCATTCCTTCTGCTCTTACCATCCTTACTCTTCGTTTCTGCAGCTCCCCTTTTGCTATTATTTTTGTGTGTATCGCTGGTATTGCCTTTATTACTTGGTCTGCATATGATCCTGTGTATCTGCCTTTAGTTCCATTCTCTCGGCTTCTAGTTGCTGTTTCTATGGCTTCTGTCGCTTCTTCTGCTGCTTCTTTGAGATTTTCGGTTAAGCTGTGGCACTCTTCTCTTAGCTTGTCTAGCGTGTTGTTTGCGGAGATAGCTGTTGCTGTTATGTGGCTTGCCACCTCCTCCAATTCTGTTTTTGTGTGTGCCAAGGTTATGTTTATCGATTTTTCCAGTATGTCTATTATTGATTCGGCTAGAATTTTTTGGTGTGCCTCCTCCATTAAAAAGGCTAGTGCCCGGAAGGCCTCTATGGTGGGTTTTGTAAGCTTCGGCATTTGTTATAGTTGTAGCGTGACTGTGCTTAGCATCTCTAGGTTTGCTTCTATTCCTTCTATCACATATGCTCCACTAGTCAAGTACTGTTTTGCTGTCGTTGTGTCTTTCACGTCCATTCCGACCATCTTGACAATTTCATCTCGCGTTTTTGTTGCCGTAGTTGCACTGGCTCTGGTTCCTCGTTGTGTTGGTGTGGGTGCTGGTGGGGACATTCCCAAGGTCCAGTTATTCCATTTATAACTTCAATGTGTGTAGATGTATGTATGATGTTTATCTACTGCTTATTTCTGTGTTTATTCCTCGAGATTTCCCCTACTAAAAGCATGGGAAAAGTTGTGATGGCTGTGACAGCAGAGTAAGTAGCCTCCCCACCTTACTACTTACATGCTTACTTTACTATATAAACCTAGCATAGACAATTGTACTCTTTAGACAATCTTTATTAGCAATAATATCAAAGTTAGCCATCTGCTTTATCCTCTTCGCTCTCAAACCTTTAGACAATACTTGACCTTTACGGGTTAAGCACTCTTTAGGCTCAGCCTTTAAGGACCCAGATGCAGAACCAACTGTTACAATCACGACTGTAAAGTCTGAATTGTTCGAAGTCGTAACAACAGGTGTCCAAACTCAGCAGCCACGTGCAATTACTTACATGTCTGCTCCAAATGCAATGCCAGCGCCCATGTTGCCAGCAAGTGCTCAGCCGTCAGTAAGAAATGAGGTGACTCCATTGCTTTCGCGTTGGGATCGCAGACCACAATACATTCAAGAATATGTGTGGGGAGCTTACCAACCAACGAATGTGATGGCAACGATGATGAATGAGATGGTGGATCTGATTCCGGGTCACCTAGAAATGAAGTCTTTAACCGAGTTGCGCGACAAACAATTAACACCTACCCTCATTTGTTCCAAATCACCGCACCTATAAACATCACGTGATTTAGAACCCTCCTTGAGGGCCATCCCAACCAACCGCTGGTAGAATCAGTGTGTCGAGGGTTGACAGACAGCTTCTGGCCATGGGCGAAAATGGCAGGTAGCGAAGCACCTCTCGTAGTCAACAACTCGGTTCTCCAAAAAGTCAAAGATCCGGGTCATGTTCAGTTTATGCATGAGCAACGAGATGAAGAGATTAGACTCAAATGTTTCTCGATTGCGTTTGAATCCTTACTCCCCGGGATGACCACGATCCCTTTATGGGTGGTCCCAAAGCCACACTCAGAGAAACTATGTTTGGTTGTCGACCATTCGGCAGGAGAATCTTCTCCTAACTCATTCATTCAGCCTGATGACACCAGAGTTCATTTGGACTCACTGCATGCCCTGGGGAAGATACTCCTGGATGTCAAGAAACGTTATGGAGATGTTCCTCTTGTATTATTCAAGTCCGACGTCTCGCAAGCATACCGACGGTTGCCCATGCATCCTTTGTGGCAGCTACACCAAATAGTGACAATCGATGGCAAACACCACGTCGACAATAACAATAACTTTGGAAATCGAGGGGCAGGTCGTCTTTGGGTTGTCTTTTTCAGCCTTATCCTTTGGATCGCCGTCGTCATCAGAGCCATTCCTGACCTTCTTGAATATGTCGACGACTCTTTTTCCTGGGATTTCGCTGGTCATGAGACTTTCTATTCCCCGTATGGAAAGTTTTTGCCCGAAAGGCAAGCACGTCTCCTCCTCCTTTTTGACAAACTGGGGGTACCTCATGACGAAAAGAAGCAGGTATCCGGTGCCCCTCTAACTATCATTGGTTTTGACGTTGATCCGAACGCTTTGACCATCACCATGCCTCTCGAAGCGCGCCGAGAACTTATTGATGCGATTCGTGTTTTCGCTAATCCCAATCAGCGTCGTTCTCTCAGAGATTTCCAACGTCTCGCAGGCTGGGTAAACTGGGCCCTAAATGTCTACCCATTACTTCGATCAGGACTGTCTAATATCTATGAGAAGATGCGTCGAGGTGTGTCAGCCTTTCAAAAACTCTCCATTAACAATGCTATCCGGGATGAACTCCATTGGCTGGCTAACCACCTTGAGCTCTCGGACGGCGTCCATATTATTCGGTCACAAGAATGGACGAGGACTCAGGCTCAAGACACTTTTTTCTGTGATGCGTGCCCTACAGGAATGGGTTTTTGGTCATCGAAAACTTACGAAGGTTTTCAATGTGCAATCCCCAAGACTACTCGTAATGGTATCTTTTTCTTTGAAGCACTAACTGTTCTGTCTGCCCTACATCATGTCTGCGAGCACGTCTTGCCGAAACCTCAACGACTCGCAATTCTTACGGATAGTGCCAATACTTTTGATATGTTCAACACGTTGCACGCCCTTCCGGCGTACAACCCGATTTTGATCACAGCAGTTGAATTCTTGTTAAAAACGGGAATACAGCTACGTGTCTTGCACATTTCCCGGAATATCAACCATGTCGCCGACGCCTTGTCGCGCCTTGACAGCGCAACGGCTCAGCGACTCCAACCACGACTTGTCGTCAGCAACTTTACACCCCCTCGATTTACGCTGGGGGAGTGCCCACACAGCGCCCAGGCGACCTCGAGAGACCTGGACACACGATCGCTTGGTGCGCGAACGTGCCCTAGCTATCGCCAACGCTATCGAACCCGGTTCTGCATCGTCATACTCTTCTGCACTTCACTCTTACATCGATTTCTGCACTGCTCATTCCCTACCGACCGACCCTACGCCCGATACTCTCAGTTTTTATGCTGTGTACATGTCACACCATATTAAGCCGAAGTCCGTTAGCTCCTACCTTTCGGGAGTATGCAATCAGCTAGAACCTTTTTTCCCGAACGTCCGCGCCAACAGGCGCCATTGGCTTGTTTCTAAATCACTCGAAGGATGCAAGAAGATGTACCCATCCTCACCTTCACGCAAACGACCTCTTACTCGTTTGGAGTTGACGTCACTCTCCGCTCTTTATCCTCCCTCGTCTTCGCTTGATGACAAACTTTTCTTCGCACTCTTACTCGCGGGTTTCCATGGCCTTCTGCGCCTCGGTGAACTCGTCTGGCCAGACAATAACACCTTATGCGATTATCGCAAAGTCATTCTTCGACACTCTGTTCATGTAAATGACACCTCCTACCAATTTTTGCTACCAGGTCATAAAGCGGACCGTTTCTTTGAAGGCAGTCACGTCGTTATACAATCAACTCTTCTTGGCGACGACCCGTTATCCCCTTTCACTTCCTACCTTTCTGTCCGAGATAGTCACTTCCCGTTTCGTGCAGAACTCTGGCTAAAGGAAGACGGTACGATCCCTACTCGCTCTTGGTTCCTACGGCGCCTTCACAAACATTTCCCTGATAACACCGGAGGCCATTCTTTACGTTCTGGAGGTGCCACCACCCTCGCTGAAGCTGGTATCCCTCTGCACATGATACAAGCCATTGGTCGCTGGTCTTCCGAGAGTTTCCAGATTTATATCCGCCGTCATCCTGTCCTCCTTGCGGTTTTCCTTTATGGCTCACGACATCATCCGAGTCATCCACCATAGATTGCGCTTACCATCATTCCTTCACATTTCATTTTGTTTTGTAATTATTAATCTTTTTCCCTTTTTTCCTTTTCCCTTTCTAAAAATTTTTTCCCTTTTCTTTTCCCACCCTCCCATACTCTAGGCTCTTAGCCGTCGCGCGCAATCTCAGTTTTTAAGGGGGCGTCACTGTGTTCAGGAAGCGCCCCGTTTTCGGCTACCTTTCGGCTCCTGTTTACAAGCTCTGAGCAGGTGATTAGCCTATTTGTGAGAACAAATTTCGCTTTGGTTTGCTCGAAAGTTGGATGTAATCAATGGGTATTCTAAATATTAGCATGTAATTTTAAGGTAAATCGGGAAATCTATACATTGCTCGTCACCGATTCCCTCATTAAGATATTTTATGATAAAAACGAAAAATAGCTTTTTTGTTCCTGGACATCTCTACTTTTCCCTCGAATAGCCCAAATCCCCCAGTTAGTCTTCACCATTACTCTGGGATCGAAGTCGGCCACTTCCCATTTCTCACTTCCAAAGGTGTTAGGCCCTGGCGTAATGACCCATTCAAATTCACCAGCTACTTCTGATGCCGTCGAAAGCGACCGAACATCGCGCTCTACGTCGGTTGGTGAGAACCCTGTGACGAAGATGGAACATTTACTGGCGAGAAGCATAGGAAGCACAGGGCCCCATTCAGTAGGAGATGAGATTTGAAGAAGTGGCTCGCCATTGTCTGAAAATGAGTCAGGCGACGGGAATCCAAACCCTGGCGAAAAGAAGAAAAAAAAATCGCTGTAAGGATCAAGGGTATGCTGGAATTGAGCATGGACGTCTGCATAATTTGCTTGCATTCCTGTTATCGTGAGTTGAGGTGTGTAAGGGACAGTGTATGAGGGTACCCCGTAGCGTTCAAGGGATGAGCGAGTTGATCTCAAGCGTAGGATTGGCTGAGGCGTTGGAGGTTGATATACATTGGGAACATAAGTCGTCTTCTTCTCTGTGGCTACATCAGGTTCTTTCGCTTGGACAACAGGCTCGGATGGAGTACTTCCTGTGCCTGGGGGCTTGGGAAGTGATACTTGAGGACCAATGAAAAACAGATGAAAATGGGTAGATGGAAACAGCATGCAAAGTTGTTCCCAGACATGTGGCGGAAGTGACGACTCTGCTCGGGCACCAAGAATGAATATTCGCACTTGTGGTTTTCCAACAGCGGCCTCCTCTGTTTCAGGAGCGCCTGCAGGAACGTGCAAGGTACTTCGTAATGCTGGTCCGATGATTGAATATAATTATGTTTTACTCCTAGCATGATTAGCTCTCTTACCGGCAAGTGAGCGACTGCCTTCAGGCGTCAAACGTTGATTGTTTAAGGTTAAGCCACTATGTTGGTGTAAAGTTCCTCCAATTGTGATGGGATACGTCAATAGTTTACTAGCATGCCGACGGGATCGTTCTGTGTCCATAGACGGGAAGCCACGCGTGTACCAAAAAACATCCCAGTTTGCAAAAGAGATAGCTTCCTCATAACCCTGAGGTCCTATGGAAATATTTAGATTAATAATCTGGTCGACAAGTTTCTTACATACCGGGTAATTCAAATTCACGCATTCGTCTCCCACTTCTTAGGTCATGTTCGTCCTCATTAGCTTCGTGTAGTCGCGCACAGTATTTTTGATGTTCAGTATCCTGACTCCAATGTTCTTCTGAACAATGCGTTGGCCAACCGCAATCCGGGCATTCAAATTTGACTGCTTTTGGTTGTGCTTGTGTATATGAATGGAGGCTATTATGTGAAGAAGCGCATAACGGACAAGGGGCCAAAGACTGGATAGCCTCGCCTCTAGCGCGAACAGCAGGAAATGGAGATTTTGAAAAAATATGAAATAAGTTATCCTCGGCCAGGAGCGGGAGAGGTTCTTGCGTTGATTTTGATTTAGAAGAGCGATTCAAAAGGTTAAATATGTACCTGGAAGTCGCTGTGGGACGTCTAATGAGCTGCTGAGGGGCCGCTGGCAGCAGACGGGCTCTCAAAAGCATGGTGGTTATTGGCTTCAGGTTCACAAGTCTTCCGCCAGTATTTGTTATTGACCTTTGTTTGCACCACTCTTACACACATGTCCAGACAAGCCTCCATCTCCCGCAAAACAAACGAAACTCAGATCGAGGTCTTTATCGACCTCGACTATACCCCATCCTCAAATGCCCAGCAAAATATAGAGATATCTACAGGAATTGGTTTCCTTGATCATGTAAATTAACTCCATTCTCCGAGAAAAGTGGTCTCTGACAATCTCTAGATGTATACTGCTCTAGCTAAGCATGCCGGCATCTGCTTGACAATGACTTGCAAGGGAGATCTATGGATCGATGATCATCATACTGCAGATATGTTACATTATTTCGAGCTTACTCTCCATGGCCTGATACTTCAATTTCACAGGACAGTGCAATTGCCTTGGGCACCGCTTTCAAACAGGCTCTTGGCGAAGTACGTGGTATCAGACGATACGGAACTGGATTTGCCCCTCTCGACGAAGTCCATTGTTTATTTCCTTCTCATATCGTTTCGTTGACATTTTTTTAGGCACTATCTCGAGCTGTCATTGATATCTGCTCCCGGCCATATTGTGTGTCAGATCTAGGCCTTCGGAGGGAAAAAATAGGCGACCTCTCAATGGAGATGATTCCTCACATTTTCTATTCATTTGCAATGGCCTCTGGAGTTACATTGCATGTTGATGTCTTGCGTGGGGAAAACGATCACCATCGGTATGAAAAAGATTTGTCACTGTCATTATATCTGAACTGGAAATGTGGTCAGGGCGGAATCGGCGTTTAAGGCACTAGCACTCGCCATTCGGGAAGCAATTCAAAGAACGGGCGGGAACGAGGTGCCTAGTACCAAGGGAGTATTATAAAGGTATCCATAGCAAAGTGCAAATTGCTCGCGGTGACCACCGTCCACCCAGTGCTATCGCATGACCAAGCTCTGTTAGTCTATTCTCATTGCAATGCCCACTGATCCCTAAATTGTGTCCTATTCATGCATCATCCGACATCTCACAGAGCTCGAGCATAAAAATTCTGACTACACGAAATAAATAAAAACAGCTTGATGTATCAGAACTATCACCAAAATATACATCGGTCTTCGTTTAATGGATTCAACTGCATCACACAGGGTAGTAAGATGTCTAAGGCACTCACAAGCCATAAACTTACCTTCGTATTTTTGGGACATTTGAATGCCTCTGCGAATTCAGGTATATTGCTGACAGTACCATCAACCCGGAATCTGGAAGGCGAATGAGGGTCTGTGCGAATACGCTGAACCTAGAAGCATCGTCAGATACTGTTTCTTGGGTGCAAAATCTCGGTAAGACTGACCGCTGCAGCAGGTTTCATAGCCCGAGCCCATATTTGTGCAAAAGAGATGAAAAATAGTTGATCTCTACATACCATGATAGTTAGATCTGGGCGTGAAGAACACTGAATAGATCACCTTGTGAAATTCAACCCAGGAAGAAGATATTCGTTGCCATCCTTCCGAGAGGCGGCATACTGAGCCTTCCATGCGCGATGCGCCTGGATAATTCCTGTATCTCCAATATTTTCTCCTGAAGTCCTAATGTTGCCATGTTACCCCCGATCTGTCTATGTGCCGTGGACACAACTCACAAATTGCCCTTCAATATGACGTGAGTGCTCTAGCTTTGGAATAGCAAAATTTCGCTTACATTGACATGGATTTTGCCACCGTTTCCATCACCAATTGCATAAGCTGAAGAAAAATGTCTCAAACCCATTCTGGTCGAACATCAAAGGACGATGAGTCATACATGAATATTGTTTGACAATGCAATCCTGTTTGACTTGAAACCCTTCATTTGTCGAGTTTGTCCACCATTGTGCTAACTTTCCTTGCTGGTTATAGAGTCGACCGGCGGAGTCGAAGGCATGCTAAGACCAAACGTGAGCTACAGACGAAGGTCGATTGATCCTTAAAGGAAAGGGACTCACAGTCAACTCATGGGAAGCAACTTGCCCAAAGGCACCGTAGGATAGATAACCAGGCCTAATGAGTATACTTGTCAGTCTTGGATTAATAAATAGATAAGTAGCATACCAGCTGTCAGCAAAGAACGGTGGTTGCAGGATACCTGCAGGAAAAACGATCTTGAGAAAACACGCAGTTAGGGTAACTATGGTTGTCAAATCTCGAAAAGGTAGCGCACCTCGTTTGACGGCGGGTTAAAGTAAGCATTCACTGTCGAGGGATACATCTCCCATGAATCTAAATCACGCGGTCGGCCAAGCTTTAGCCATTTTTTTAACAAATCACTTGATCTACATTCCAGACTGTCAGACAACGGAAGAAGGGGACTTAGAAATGGATACCAACGCCGAGCTCAGCATATTGCCAAAAAAGTCGTCCTTTACCACCTTAACAGAACTGTAATAGCTTGCAATTGAACGAGGATCTTCGGTATTGGGTGAAATCGGGTATCCAACTTTGATGCGGATTGCATCAGCCTACCTTATAATAAGCAAGAGACCCGTAAAAGCAGCGTAGAAGAATTCGCACCTTTTCGGCCGCTGCCTCAGCAGATTTCGCATCCATCCAGTCAATATTTATAAGGGAGGATTTAAAAGCTTTCACAATGTCTTATGAGGTATTAGCAGATAGTAAGACGCCAAGTGCAGTTTATTGATACCTGTAATGACTTTTGTGCCTTTTTCCCTTGCTTGGTCCCTGAAAGTCTCATTGACAAAGTATCGTCCGACCGCGAAGCCTAGGTTACTTTCCACTATGCCTACACAGTACTCTGCTCGATCGCCAACGGCTCCTTTCTTAACGCCAGTCAAAAGCTCCACGAGAGAACGCTGCGCTTGCCAAGCCTCCGTACCCATGCCTAGGTATGGAGAAAGAGCTAGAGCGGCACGACTTATGAGGTAAGCCTCGATCACTTCAGAGGAAGTTTCGTTGAGAATGTTGGATAGGGAGACTGGATAGGCTGGGTATGTTGTAATCACCCTATGAGGATAAGCGCGAGGTGTGAATGTCGACAAATACGTCGGAAAATGGATCTGAGGAATGGTGTCCGTGAGATTGGACAGAGGAACAGGATTGTACGTTGAGATTGGGTCTTGATACAGAATATCTCTGAAGAAGCCAATTAGCAAGACACTTGGAAATCAAGAATTTGAATGCGCACAAGTCTAAGCTTGCTTGAGCCAACTTCCGCTCGAACTTCACAATCTTCTTAGCAAGATTGTGAGCCTTTAAGGTCTTGTTGACAGGCTTGTCGCTCCCATCGTCGTTGTCACCATCCCATGGCGGCCAGGGCCATGGAGGCCAAGTGTTAGAATCCTCATTGCTAACCAGGACTGGAGAATCTCTTCGAAGCGAGCGTTTTCGTTGGGTTTCGGTGTCTTCTGCATCTGCAAGAGTCACCAGTAATCGCTCTACGACCGCTTGATAAGCCTTTCGGATCGTTTTTTCTTCAAAGTACTCCTACTAACAGTCAGTGGTAATTCGAAACTCAATGATAGACCGAATTACTTTGGAAGGAAGACCAAATTCCGGCTGCTTAAACCATAAGACCATGTGGTTGGGGTCCACTCCTACATCGCCCTCAATGTCAAATGAAAACAGAGCATGAATGCCTGCAGCAAATTGTCAAAATTGAATGCCATCAAGGATGTCAAGATGACGAAAATACCTCTGGAGTGAAGGAAGGCAACAGCAGCCGTCAAGCCTTTCACCTTATCATTGTTGCCTTGGGTCCTGGAAATATCAGTGTCATTTCCTTTGTAGAGCCGCCTGACTGTTTTGGCCATATGCAATAAAGGCTCAGTTCCAATCTCGTCCAACCTGTGCTCGTCCAGACAAGAGGCATAGAAATTTCGCAACTTCAGAAGGACCTCATCATCCACAGAAGCCACAGAGGATTCTGATTCCAAAATCTTTTGAATAACCTGCTTGTTCCTTTGTCCCAATGCTTCAAAATTGCCGAAACTGCTCTTATCTGCTGGCAGAGGGTGAGCGTTAAGCCAGCCACCATCTACATGGGATAAGTCTGTATTAGCAAATTATCGGATAGTATAGCGAACAAAACCTACTGGCAAAATCATAGAAATTCTCGCAAGGGTCCTGCGTTGAGTCGAGAGACGACAGGATTGAAGCAGACAGTACGACACAATGAGGATTTTGACAGGGAATCTGCAAACCAAGGACGTTGTTTATGTTGGAAGATATCGTGCAAGCGCCGTTGAACGTACCTCTTCAGGGGCCTTGGTAGGAATTGGCGGTGGAACAACTGTAGTCGTCGAGATGATAGTAGAAGTAACTACTGATGTAGTAGTCGCCGTCATGGTTATTGTTTGGTTTTTATCATCATGTTCGAGATTCAATCTGTGTTGAGCACCAGCGAACAAGCCAATGAAAACCTTATAATAATACAAGACTGGGTAAGTCAAGCGCCTGACCGGCGTGTTTGGGACATACTGAGCTTATGAGAAGAAGTACAAGTGCGAGAACGAGTAGGGTTTTCGTCAAGGGAGTGAGAGGTTCTTGGGCAACGGTATTCACACGTTCACCGAAGGACCTTGCATTATAATCAGAAGTGCCTTCTGTCGGATCTCTCAACAATGAATCGCGCTCTACGGAACAACTTGTCTTGAGCACAATAGTGGAAATTGACCAGATTGAACTCACAAACCTTCGTCTGTTGACGACCTCGGCTCCCTATCCGCCATGTTGACGGTGCAGAAATCGAAAAATGAAAGCCTTCACGCAAATATATTGAGGCCTATGGCTTGCCTCAAGTTCAAGGTGAGGACTCTGAGGAGCAGAATAATATTACGACACCAGAATCCTAGATCATGCCCAATGGTCGCATCGGTCACGTGCAAAAGCAATTCCGGTGAAATGAAATAAAATAATTCTTGAACCGCGTCGTTCTCATGGTATATCGCAAGATATGAAATAAAGGGACCTACCAGAAGCCGCAGTCTTTCTGCGAAAAGCATTGACCGCTGGCATGACAATTACGAAAGACACAGCGATGTCAGCCTACCTGGTTTTCTTCGCGGAAGGTCACGAAAATTGAACTCAAAGGTTACTGATGACTTGTGATTCTTAATCCAAGAAGGTAGTCCTCTTTTTTGGTTAGGTACGACAATGGCACTGAGAAATACATCGGCATCAACGGATTCAACGTCGTCGACTGCAGCAGAAAGACTCCTTTCGCAGCTTTGAACCTCTTATGTGTCCACAACAGTAGTGATGGCAGTGGTTGGGCTTTTGAGAACTTCTTGCTTTGAATTGCTGGTCTGATTGTGCGATAGAGTTGCCAATTTGCCGTCCAGGAATTCTTTCATCCAATTCATCTCGACGCTTCATTAGCCTCAACCCGGTCCCATGTTTCCTCTGCACATTCAGGTTCTTCGAGCTTGTCAGTGCACAGCATAATTTCAGCACGACTCTGGTCTTCACGCGGCTGGTGACGACTGGAGTATGGAGTCTGCATACCCATAAAATGTTTGAAATATAGATCCTTGGTGATTCTGAATTGCTACATAATGAGGGGCCCGAGGCTTGAAGTATCAGATACTCCACTTGACTCGAATCAAGGCAGATCTTCGCAAATCCACGAATCGAACGAATAGTCAGGTGATTGGTACTCTTCTTTCTCCTTTCATGTCCATTACTTTCCAAAATTTGCATCCCTTGCCCTCATTTTGTGCACCAGCATAGCAAGTCCACCAATATCGATCCGTTTTGCCGTCGATTGTATTTTTCATATCAGGTCGCAGAATAGTGGGGATTCCGCAATCACATCGAGGTATACTAGGTGGTCGAAAATCCGGCCGGTAAAAACGGAATGTGATGTTGATGCGACAGTTTGAGAATTCATTAGCAACTCCAGGTTCGCGTGGAAATGGTGGCTTGAAAATGTCGATGGCTGGTTGAGGAGGGATTGAGTGTTTGAAACTTTCTTGGCAGGAGGCATGCATGATTGTAAGCTAGAAAGGGAAAGATCACCCAGAATCAGGAGAGGAAAGTAACTTTGTAAGAAAAAAAGACGATACGAACAGAATTGTGCGCAAGTGGGATATTGAAAGTTTGAGATTTCCTAATGCCCTTTTGATGGGTCGGTATGACTTCCCGGAGACTGAAGTTCCTTCGAGTACCTATAGCAGAATCAGGAGCTTTATATTTGTAACAGAAAATATAGATTTTTACCAAGACTAAGAGATGCAATTGTAGGGTAAGGGCCCAAATAAGTGAGCTGGTCGCAGTGAAAGCCAACGCTCTCCTTTCCGCCTTGATAGCGATTTGAAGCAGCAACGTTGGCTCGCCAGAGGCAATCTGCATCCCCGGTGGCACTGCTATTCCATTCCAGCTTGCATCGATTACGCTTCCTCATTTCTTGATTAACAATTCGCTCCACAATCTCGCAAGCCTCTTCCATCTCCGATGGAAATTGAGGAGGAGGGTCGCTCGCTCGTCCATTGTACCTACGGGGCAAAGATATTGATAACATATCAGCCATGGTGATAACGCACCAGTATTGTGCAGTTTCTTGCCAAGCCTCATCTTTATCTAGTCCGTCTGTTTTACGGACATAAAAGGAGGTGAGATGTGGGCTTTCGACCACCTTGTCGGCAATCCACCACTTGTTTCTCTTCCATTCCTTTGACGCGTCCATCATGGTATAGAACAGTTTACATGCAAGCTCTGGCGGCAGAACAGAGAGATGCAAAGTACAAGGCGTATGCTCTGCTACTGATGCAGGTGTTGACAGAGTAAGGGTTGGGAGTCGACATGGTATTGAAGACGTATCAGGGGGAGGTTGGCGCAAGATGGACATCAAATTAGTAGAGGGCATTGAACTTGACGCGGCAGTGGTTGGCGTGTATGATTTGATTGTAGAAGTAGGAGGTGAATGTCTACGTGTCGAGATTTTCTTGGCCGGAGGATTGAGCCAACTATCAAGAACACCATGATTTCGTTTCTTGGTTGGCTTCTTAGACTGCAGAGCCTCTACTGCGGCTTCAACAATACCGTTAGATTGTATGAGAGCATCCAAGATGGCATCCTGTGTATAGGTATATTGTGGTAGAACGCTGGAGACGAGAGCGATGAGTGTGTCAGTGTCGTCGTTGTCAAGTTGCATTTCTCTGCCTACAAAGTCAGTGCCAGTGCCACAACACACTCAATATGCAACTCCCAACAAAGTCAGCGCCAGTGCCACAACGGAGTGGTCACCATACTAGACTTGTTTGTGGAACAGTATTCCTTTTGATATGGCTCCTATCTCGATCGTTCGTGAACGATATATGGCATTATCCTGACTACCAGTCTCACTGCGCAGGAATACCTAGTCCGGAGTACCACACTCGTCAAACCAATCTTGCAAAGACGTTGCACGCTCTCAACGCGTCGGCCTATATAACGGAACCTAGCGCCAACTCTCAGTTCTTTGCGAATTTCTCTACAGCCCAATGGTTCCTTTCTGAACGTCCGCTACTGTTTATCCTTACACCATCTTTCGACCCCGTTGACGGGGATGTAGAAGCAAATATTACAATTTTGACTCCCAAGGTGAAGAGTTTACCATGAATGACTTGGGCTCCTAGCTCCCTCCTCTATAGTTCGAAGTCACCCGAGCCAAAACGTTGCCTCTCCCAAACGATGCTAGCGAGATCAAATACGTGGAATGGGCTGAAGACGAGGATCCTTATTCTAGAGCTATTTCTATACTTCCAAACCAGGGCTCAAGAACAATCTTTGTCGATAACAGCATTCGCAAGTTTATAGTAGATGGTCTTCAGCGCGCAGATCCAAATGCAAACGTTTACTCCGCTCCGCTCAAAATAACCGAAATGCGCGAACGCAAATCCAAGGCCGAGCTTGAAATTCTCCGATGTGCCAATGAGGTAAGGTGTGTTTTCCGCATCATATCTTGTAGCCTGTGGCTTTGTTGCAATTGATATATTTACATGCATTTCTATATTTTCAGGCCACTCTGCTTGCTATACGAAAAGTGCATAAGAAGCTATACTTGGGAATTAGAGAATCCGAAGCCCAACGCATGATGGCTGCAGCCCTTTCTGCAGCGGGGCTTCGGGGCGGCAGGTGCCTTACACTATTTGGCGGTATGTTCGGTTCGCTGTCTCTGCTTCGTTTCTGAGAAGAATTAAAAATGGTCCCTTTCATTTAAACAAAAGACAATGCGGCTTTTCCACACGGCAGCGGCACAGACAAGTCTCTGGGGAAAGCGGACTTTGCCCTATTTGATTGCGTGGCTTCGTTGCATGGCTATTATAGTGATGTTACGCGCGTAAGTGGACATATCACATGCCCTTCTTTTGCATTCACAATGTGTATCTTATCTAGACTGTGGCACTCCCTGATTCGAAGATCCCAGACGAGAACTTACGTATCTGGGGAAAGGTTCATGCTGCACAGAGCGCCGCATTAAACGTTGCTAAAGACGGGACTATAACCAGCATGGTCGATGCAGTGGCACGATCTAGTTTGCAAGGTTATGCACAATACTTCACTCATCGTCTAGGCCATGGTAAGTTCCGGCTTCACTTCAATGTGATGACTCTTTAAGAGGTTCTAGGGGTTGGGTTGGAGGTGCATGAGCAACCTTACTTGCGGGGTGGCACTGATGATGTGATTCGAACTGGGCACACATTCTCAGATGAACCCGGAATTTACATTGAAGGCAAGGTAAGCATCAAACGAATTTAAGGTTTTCACCAATGGCTTCTGCTCATTTACCCTTCAGGTTGGCGTGCGGCTCGAAGACTGTTTTTATATTGCTGAAGATGGAACCGGGGTGTACCTTACACAGAATGTAGGTGGGCAGACCAAATCACCATGGCAGCCCTGAGAATCAAGAGGATAAAGCGGTTTATCGACCGTTTGTTATCTGCCAGTTATCTGCCCGGCAGATTCCGGGATGTTCTAATTCCTTTTTCTACGCTGCAATTATGTCCCCAATCTCCTTGAAAAAGATCTAGCCATACTTGAACAAAGCAATATGAATATAATTTGAACCGAGTGCTACAATGGAACAATGTACAATTTACAAGGAGAATGAATATTCTCAGATATTTGGATATGTATATTAGATACGCGAAAACAAGGCAGCAAAAAAAATGGTAGGTATCCTGGAGTAAGAGATCAGAGTTGGATGTTGGTATGTATGATAATTAGAGGCAGCGAGGATAAAGAAAGCAAGAAAATCTTTACAATAGGTTGGTACTATGTATGCTTTGAAGTAGACAAATGAATGTGCTTGTTTGGGAAGACTAGCTGTTATCAACGAGCTCGTCCGGGGTAGGGAGAGGGAGAGGAATGGCAGCAGGCGTAAGAGGCGTGCGAGGAGCAATGGGAGCAGGAGAACGATTGTCAGAGTTTCTGAGGAATGGGTTGCGTGTATGCATGCGAGAGATGGGAGAGGCTAGCGATACTAGATAAGACTATGAAAGATGGGGATTACTAAGTACGCACAGAGAAGGGAAGAAGAGAACCAGCGTGCATCGGGTTCAAGGTGTACTTCCTGAGTGTCGAGTGGCGTTGTGCGGTCACGGGAGTCTAAATTGTGATGGTCGGGTGTGACATCCAAACGGTGGCGAGGTCTGGTAGTCAAAAAACGGGGTTTACGCAAGAAAGAGGGGCGAAGAATAGATAAGAACTCCTCTAACGCCTCTGTCTGAAGAGCGGAGCTGGAGGCGGTGTAAGGGAGAAAATACAAAGTGTGGGAAGGCGAGAAACTCACCGAGGTTGGTCTGGAGAGTGTTTGTCGGCGATGTCAGCGATGTCGGCATAGAAAGAGACTTTAAGGTCGTCCTTTGAAAAGAAGGAATTGGCAATGCGGACAGGGCGCGGTGCGACGACATTTGGCTTTTCATTCGACATGGTGGGAGGGAACAACCAAGTATTTATATTTATTTACAACTTGGACGATCCATATAATCCATCAATCTCCCTCTTGTACTTTTGGTACACATCCCTACGTCGCACCTTCAACGTCGGTGTTAGTGTATTATCCTCCACACTGAATGGCTCAAGGCTTAGGTGAATCTTCTTCACCCTCTCAAATCTGTCCTTCAATCAGTTTTTCTCCTTCAATATTTTAAAAAAAGAACAACGAACCCTTTTAGTCCATTGTGCTCGGCCACCTTGGTCAACAAAGCCAAAATGTGCGCAATGACACGCTCATCTCGAGAAGCAGCAGTAAGAGCTTGGACGTCCTCAGAGGCTATCTTCTTGCCATTTAACTCTGACACGATGATTGCAAATTGCAGCGGGTCAGGAACTAGAACCCCAACCAAGTACGATTGCAGACCCTCGCCATGAACGTAAAGTTGAGCGACGAGTGGTATGTTGCTGTACAAGTTTTCAATCTTCTCAAGGGCAACATATTCACCCTGAGCGAGCTTCATGATGTTCTGTCCAAATTATGATGAAAATCATATTATCGGCAACTCCCCTGACAATATTCACCTTGACACGATCCACGATCTTGAAGCGACCACAGGAATCAACCTCTGCGACATCTCCAGTGTGGATCCAACCCTCAGCATCCACAGTTTCTTTAGTACTTTTCTCATCTTAAGTCACACAATTAACGAATAATCCTCCTACGTTTTAGCGGCCACATACCTTTGTAGTATGTTGTGAAGCAGTTCACTCCTCGCACACACAGTTCGCCACGTGGGTTGGGCTTATCTTCAGAGGTGTAACCCATGGCCGGTACGTCTATCAGCTTGAGTTCGTTGATAGGTTGGGGGGGTCCTACAGTTCCGCTGGCAGTTGTATCATCGGACCAAGTTTTTGTACAGCTCGCACAATTCTCGGTCATACCATAACTATAAGGAAGACATAAAGGGAAAATCAATAGAAATGATGGAATATCTTACCCTGAGAAAACCAAAGTTAGCCCCAGCAGTTATGGAAGTTAAGTATGGCATACCTTCAGCAACCTCACAGCAAAAAGCAATCTTGAGGAAATCCATGACTTCAGGGCTGATAGGTGCAGAACCGCTGGTTACCATTTGGATATTGCCACCCAGAACCGCTTGTATCTAGACATATAATTCTTTAGGTTTGCACCCGATGATTATATTGATATTATCACCTTGCGAAAAACCAGCCTATCCCAGAACGCATGTGTCAGTGTCCCGGTGCTATGAAATCGGTCAAGCTTTGTCTGAAGAGCTTTCTTGAACAAGGCTCCCTTGAACCCAGGTGCGTTGCCGGCAACCATAGCAGTTTGGTAAACTCTGTTCAGGACACGAGGAACTGAAGGAAAGAAATTTGGCTTCAGTATCTGAGCATCTTCAAGAAGACGCAACGGATCCCCAGTGTAGTAACCAATCTGTCCGCCGACGGCAATGACACCAAGTTCACAAAGTCGCTAGCAGGCCTTGTCAAAATCAACATGCATTGGAAATCCATCACCTTACTCACCCCATAAATGTGTGCCAATGGAAGGTAAGAGATAAGAACTGGGTTTTCAGGCAAACCCATTCCGTACATGTGTCCTTGAACCGACATCGCGAGACTCTTATGAGTCAAAATGACACCTGTGCGATACCATTTAATAACTGTTGCGGATTTAGAATATGCGCAAAGAAACCTTTGGGGTTGTTGGTTGTTCCCTAAATGAGGATCAAATTTCAGCAAATGTCATGCATTATCTAAAAAGACGTACAGAGGTGTAGCAAATTGAAGCAACCAGGTCTGGGTAGGCGGGAATAGGCTCGATTAAGTTCGTTTTACCATAACTTTCAACTGTGGTATAGAATTTCAGATTCTGATAGAAAACAGAAGAGGAGAGACAGACGTTCAGAAAACTCCTTGAAAACTAGACCTTGGGTCTGGCTCCATTCCTTCAAGACTTTAGCAACATTGACAGACAACGTATCTACGCAAACAATCATCTTCAGATTTGGCACTTTTGGCACAAGCTTCAACAATGTTGGGATATGATCGGAAGTCACGAAGATGACGGTGAGGTGTGCATGGTTAATGCTGGAACCCATTATGAGTTGAGTGAAGGACAAAGTAGGGAAGAAAGCGAATCACATGTATTCTGTATGAATTTAGGTTAACTTTCAAAACATATACAATAAACCACATTACACACCAACGGAATCCTTTCCAAGGGTATCATACAAGCTGACAGCGACTTTCTGGTAAGTCTGACACGCGATGTCGACAATTTGCCATTCTATCACAGTATATCATTAAGATCGACGTTATTTTAGACTTGAACATACCTGGACAATTGGGTGCCCAAATTCCGACCGTCTGGAACTCCCCACCTCCGATATCTCCCTGCTGGAAAAGCAAATGGAGAGCACTTCCGATATATCGTCGTTTGAGGTCAACATCGCCATAGGTAAGCCAAGTATAGGTAGGAGCGAATTTCAATGGATTAGTGGATATGACATTACGACGACCCAAGAATGGGCTATCCAATCCTGCTTGTAAACCGTCACTGAAAAGCTGGTCCAAGGTCGTCAACGAGTTAGGGGTCTTGTCGTCAATTAGCCCCCAAATTCCTGTTCCACGTTATAAGCGTATGATTAGATAGCTAGAGAGAGAGGTAAAGGTACCATTTTGATAATGCGCTGTACAAGTATAAGACCAATCAATAATACTTTCAAGTCCCTTGAGCGGTTACGTACGGGATTGACCTGGTTGCTTAGTTCCAGGGACAGGAATTGCTTGCCTATCATAAGGCCGGTGTTCTGGCCAGGGAACGAGCCTGCTGCTTACGGGGGTCATCACTATGAGGAGGGAAGATGCTACGTTCGACTTATAATTCAGCTGCAATGTGATCTGACACGTGAAATTGTGAATACGGCTAATACACCGGGTCAAGGCCATTGCTTAGTTACTATATACATGTAAGACTATTATACAACATAAATTCACTTTCACATTCATGGAGGGACATCAAGGAGCACTGAGAACCATCTTTTTGACTTGGGCTAAGACTTCGCTGTTACAGAATAGGAAGAAAGGCTCACATTCATGAACTGTTCATAACTTATCTGGATCCATCCATCCCTATCTGTGTCGACTCTGTTGAGCTTATCTATAAATGCTGCACCACGATACTTTCAGTCCCCCGGCGAACTCACCTTTGAAATGCTTCCGTTAGTGTCTTGATTGCGACACATGCACGGACAAATCGGTCAAATGTGATGCCGGGCGGTGGGCCATATCCTACGATGGTAGCTGGTTCAGACGCTATCATTATTAGACACATTAGCACCAAACCCGCGATGAAAGAGTTACGACACAAACAATACTTCTGTCCAACAAGAGTCAGAAGTTGAGGCGAGAGGTTGTAACCAAAACTCCGCAATGCTTCAGAGAGTTCATGTCCTTCAATAGTTCCTGACCTATCCCGATCAAAATGACGAAATACATTTTGCCACTCGGAAAGGTATTTCCAGAGGCCTGCAAATTCTGTTGAACAAGATCGGCCGTGAGTACTTGGATGGCGACCGGTATGAGAAAGACACAAGCACCAGTGAAGCTTATAGTCCCATTTCTATCGGCATCCTGCGAGGAAGTGATTTAATAGGATCTTGAATGAACGGAAAAGAAAATAACGGACGAATAAGGACATCAACATTTTGACGGTGTCTAAATCGAATTCTGGATTCAAAGGTTAACTATCAATTAAATTCTGGCTACTTTGACTGGCAAATAACTGCTGACTAGTCCAATTTCCTAAGTATGATGATTCAGCGGTGCAAAGTGAAAGGGTTGCATGCTTTTAGATGTTGTACCATTGACCAGAGCGCTTTGCAATTCAGTCACACTGATGGATCCTGATCGATCAGCGTCTACGCTTGAGAACCACTGCCACAACTGAGGATCTGCACCAGGTGGAGGACCATAGTGCTGGGGATGTGAATGAGTTCCGTGGCGGTGACCACCACCGAAGTGAGTAGTAGGAGTATATGCTGGGGTATAGTATTGTTGCTGGGGTCTGGGTTGACCGTACATGTTAAGGAGATAGAGAACAGCGCTACATATTTATAAGGCGCCTACTAAACCAAAATGAGGTGGCTGTGCATGTCATCGGAGTCGCTAAGAGTCCGAGTCAACTGATCAAACAAAAAAAAGGACATTGTCACTTAAGCTTGGGAACATAATAAGTTTGAAGAGGTCGTCACTTCAGGTGCGTTTGCTTCCAGATCCAGGGTCCACACAACTTTGGAGTTTATAATCTGGACTTACTGCTGCCAAATGCGACAGCCTGGTTTAGACCTCAAATCTTGAAGTTCTAGTGGACATTTGTCTCAACATAAGTTCCACTAGATCCAATGTATAAGGCTGTAATCTTCGACGTGGGTCAATCTGATTTATTTGTATACCTTGCCCTTGTGCATGAATTTAGACCAGTTCCTATTTGTCGTCACAGATCGGGGGTGTGGTGATGCGAAGTCCCTTCATTGCCATTGCGGCTTATGAACAGAAGCTTGGAATTCCTGCCAATTATCTAAACTGTTCCATGTATGTGCATTTTGTGATATATCCATGGTGTTGCCAACTTTGACCCAGTACTGGGCGCGGTCCCAATGGCGCGTGGCAGAAGTTCGAACGGGGCGAAATAGATTTGTTTTCATTCTATGAAGCGTTCAGTCGCGACTTGTCTGATACAGTCAACGGAAACATATGGTTAGCACCTATCACATTTCACAAGGGATCTTAACTATATTCTTGGTAGGTATAAAGCATACTGTCGTCGTAAAGGATTCGGTGAGACACTACTGCAATGGAGCGTCGATGGGTCTCACTTGTTACTAATGGCCGCTGATTAGAGTGTTCTGAACTGCCGGAGTCCTTGACAGTTAATGGACGTGAGGTATCACCGACTTCAAACATTTTTTTCGACCAACTATTCATGCATTTTTGGCCAGCTATTCGGTGCAATGATGCGCGAAGCGAACCAGTATGATCCACATATCAAACGGGCAATCCATCGCATTCGAGGTATACTATACTCATATTTCAGATTCGAGTCTTCACGCTGATCGATGGTCTCTGGCCCTACTATCCAGCTGCAGGACAGCACAAGCTGATTGCCTTGACGAATAACTTCTCAAGGGCCGATGTACCTGCCGAGGAAAGAAATTTCCTCGGGTGGGACGATGGTGCTACACCAACTCATCTTCGAGAGCTCTTCGACGATTTCTGTGACAGCAGTAGTCTTGGAATGCGGTGTGTCGGAATCTCCAGCGCAATTGACCCTATACTCATTGAACGCACGACAGAAAACCGGAACATGGTTTCTACCGACTGGCTTGTAAGCGAAACGGGATCTCCCCACTGGAAGCCATCTTTCTCGACGACATCGGCTTGTGAACCATTTCCTTGTTTCATATAGTAAGGTGAAAACTGATCTTAATCCAGGAATCTCAAGGCGGCTAAAGAACTGGGAATAGACACCATTCGTGAGTCAACTTTCCGGTATGCATGCAACTGACTGATGACAACGCCGGGGATGTCATGATAGAGGTTTTTATTGGAAAAACACAAGAGGCCGTGAAAGAGCTTGAGTTGAAACTTGGCTTGGATCTCGGCAGTCCCGCCACGGACTCATCTAAGTTGTAAACCACTTTTGTGAACCAACCATCTAAATTGGTATTGACGATTGGCCAAAATGTCTCCTGATGATATTATATTATTCTAAATCTCTGGAGGGTCGAGCGTCGTCCACAGTGAAGTTGGCTTCTAGAAAGGTTTATCGGAAGCAGGTGTTTTATCCTCATAATATGAGCCCAACTGAGGGATATCCTTGAGCTAGAGCATGTTCATTGAAATAAACTAACACTTACCACCGGTACTTTTACCAGAAGTTCACGCTTCACTAGAGGCGTCACTGAGAGAAACTAGGCAGGGAATGAGTATATCATACTATCTATGGAGGAACGGATATTTACCAGCAAGGCGGCTGTCCCAGCCCCTACACCCCACAGTCCTAAGCTTGATACCCATCGTTTTGATGACTACTTCATGGATTAGTTTTGTGTTGATAAACAGAAAATTTTGCATACGGCAAGAGTTGCGTTTACGGGGGATCGTGGGTTATATACAATGCGAGCCATCTACTTATGAAGGATTTTGTCAGGAAGTAAGCCTTTTGGACTTGACGATGTCGGAAACCAACGGAGGATGCCGCTTATGTAATCATCGCGATCAATCGAGTTTTGATAGAAAAAATATTGAAGTGCTTCATGTAACTTCTATCCTCTATCTAATCTTCCAACTCAAGACTTAGCATCAAACGAACTTTGGGTAGTTTCATCTGTTTACAAGCTTACAGCTTATAAAATATGGCAAATCCTCGTCAACGTCGTAAAGCTCGGTCTTCAAGTCATCGTCCTATTTCTCATTCTCGGCATGCAAAAAGAAACATGAAAAAAGTTCCACGTAAGAGCTGTGCCCTGTAATCACAAGGCTTAATAATTGATTATGATTCTTTTTCTAGCCATTCGTGGACCCAAGGCTCTTCGGGAAGCATGGGATAAACAGAAAACAGTTCACCAGAAGTGAGTTCCTTCCCGGTCGACCATAGCATCCTTGTCATCCCACATGTCGGTCTGATTTATGCGTGTTGACTATGTTTCTTGTGAATGAGACCGGGGTTGTTAATGGTTTCAACAGCTACGCAAAGCTTGGTTTAACCCTGAATCTAAATCCCTTAGCACATGGTGGTTTCGAAAGATCGACAGATACCAGTATCCAAGAGCTGTCTCCGCTGTCTCCTACTATAGATACGGTTGATCACGAGCCACGTATTCCCAGCGGCTTTGGAAGAATCTTACGTGATGATGCTGGCAATATCATTGGCTTCGAAGCTAACGAAACTGAAGAAGAACGCCCAGGGTTGGAAGTCGCAGAAGTGGAAGGTCTTCAGCCTGACACTGATGTTAATCAGGCCGTGCATCAAAGATGGGTTACAAATCTTTCGTCTAGTTGTGCGACTAGAATCGACCTTCAGGGTAAAGGTGTCCTCGAAGGTGAGTTGATCAACGTTGCGTTAGCCTTGACTAGGACTTTTTGTCTTGTCCTCTTACCTTTTTGAGATGCTACATACGGCAATGATTACCTCTCCCAAATTCATGCTCACAGACCATTTTTACTGGCTGCCTAAGCCCCGTATATATTTAATCTTTTGGGAGCAATGACTTACAATACCTTTGAACAGAGCTCGAGCAGAACTCTGCAGTTGCCACTGGTTCGACAACACTATCTGTTCCTATTTCTGGCATTGGCTCGCGTTATGTGTCATCCGGTGAAATCAAATATTTGGGACCGCTGGTGAAAAAACATGGAGACGATGTCCATGCAATGTGGCGGGATCGCAAGCTCAATCCCGAGCAAAGAACGGTCGGTCAATTGAGGAGAGCGTTGAGAAAATCTAAGATGCTTGATATTTAGACAATAATATTTTAAACGGTTGTTAGTATCAGACTTCAATTTTGCACTCCTCGACATGTTCTTTTGGAACCTGAGTAAACATTATTGAAATATAATTGGCTCCGTTTTTTTTTTTCAAGAAAGTTGTGAGGGTTTCGAGATTGAGTTCAAGATAGATCGAGCCACGCAGTCGGAGTCGCGCTGCTAAAAGGGTCATTTTTTGTTATTGCCTTTGCAGAAGGGATTAATATGGCTTGTTACGTGATGCATGATGAGGTTAAGTATGCGACGCGCCACATGTTCGAAGGGCAATGCAATTGAGATCATCAACAAGGGCTGAGATGATGGAAAAGATGTGATTAGGAATGTTCTTGAGAAGAATAAAATAAATGATAGATTTGACGTCAAAAATTGGGTAATTTTTTAAAAAGACACGTCTAAATTTGCTTCTGGAAATCACACGCTGTTGATGCCATGAAACATTTGACCTTATTTGGGTATGTTAAAAACAACTTGTATACAAACCTTTCTTTAACCTTCCCCATTGTTTTCGTAGGTTCAACGTACTTTGCAAGACGAGGTTCAACTTGTTATAGAGAGAGAGAGAGAGAGAGAGAGAGAGAGAGAGACTCTGGTAGGGTTCTTATGACGGGATCCCTGCAATTTTAAATTTTTAAAAAAGTAGTGTGCCACCGGCGCAAGATCTTTGACCGGCCACTAAGCATCCTCGATGAAAAAGTGATGCCATTTATGCTTGTCCCCAATTATATATTTATTTTTTTCCTGTAACATGCAAGATCTTTGCCCCGCCTCAGATCCGTTCCAGTCGTGCTTCCTTCATTCGCCCAGTCAATGTCAAAACAAAAAAAAAAAATAGCTTCGATCCTCTTGTTGGTCTTCCTTAATTGCTCTATAAAACAAACAAACGAGTGTTGCGCTTTTTCTTTTCTTCTTTGATCTCATCCTCGTCCTATGTCTCCGAGAGGCGCCTCCTCGAGTTCGACAGCGGCCACGACTCAGCCCACTCGGAATTCTAGTCTCCCATATTCTCGTCGGTCGACAAGTCAGCCAAAATCATCTCGTCAACAGTTTTCCGCTTGTGGTGCATGCCGCATGCGAAGGTCCGTGCCCAGTCCTCGGTGATATCCCTGTCTGACAGCCTGGTTACAGAGTCCGTTGTGATCTCAAAGATTTGCCAATCGGTTCCGTCGGTCCCCAACCTGCTTGTTCGAATTGCAAAGAGCGCGGAATAAAATGCGTGTTGGTTTCTCTACGGTTTTTGTTCTTGACTTTTGGTTTTAAACTCATTCCGACCCCGATATTAGCGATGAATTCGCTGATGTCAAGGCTGTTAAATTGTTAAGGCGTGGACGACGATTGCAACAGGTCGAGTAAGGACTACCCATTCAAGAGCCAAAAACATCCCGTTAATATTTATATCTGTGTAGGGCAATCTATGGTAAAACTACCGAACCTGATGGTAATTCGTCGTCATCGAGCCTACCATCAAGCACAAAGTTCTCTAGTAGCATTCCGACGCTCCACTGTGATTTTTTTGCTTCACCCTTCTGGAAGTGGTTTGTCGTTCAACGTGAATGAATAGTTTATGGTCAATTCTATGCAACATATGTTAACCATACACTGTTTTGGCAGGTCCAATTCTCGATGCCACTGAATTCCCTGCAAGATATGCTGCTCATAGCAAGGGTAGGAAATTACTTGGAAATGAAGGTCAACTTATATCAATGTTGCTTGTTGTATGGGCCGTGTCCTTCGGCCTCAACGAGCGAGGGATAGTTGAAGGTGAAGGCGAATCTCCTCCTTCGTCAGAGAGCCAAGGCCCCGGAGCAAAACGCAAGCAGCGGAAGACCAGAACAGAAGCGCTTCTTCATGAGATCATGGAACAAATTGATTTTTATGGTGTTCTACGACGGCCGACCTTGGATGGTGTTCGCGTTCTTCTATTGCTTCTGCCTCTGTTGGAGGGTGAGAACACTGCTTCTATATTGCGCTCCAGGGCTCACACACACATACTTAGAGGCTCAACCGCTTGAGCGACTGGCGATATATGAAGCAACCTTATCACAGGTTCAAGCATTATGCGTTCTCTCGACCTCTACGTCGCCAGGTTTTGAAGACGCGACTATCCGTGCACGCATTTTTTGGTACGCTTATACTCAAGAGGGTGTAACGACTGGAATCCGAGGTGGCCGGTTTGTCTTGTACGTACATCCTTCTCTATGGGCGATCCTCAATCGGCTTCCATAGCTTATATACTATTCTATCATAGGAACAATGAAGATTTGGATACATTTCAAAGAACTTTGCCGTCCCCGAACTTTGGTGTCGGGACTCCAAGTCTTACCTCTCCCCCGTCGCCTCCTTCAAACTCAGATATCACAGAATTTCATCTAGCAGAGTCTGGGCAATACATTCCTCGAGACCTTACTTTTCATAAGGCGTATATGCAACTCATAACTGCTTCTTCTACACCACTTGACTTGAGCAATGTATGCCGCAGGATTCATTCTGTGCTAACCGGTATTAAGGCAACGCGACGGGCAGAACACCATGGACTTGTTGACGCCAATGGCATTCGTGATATCTGGAGAGACCTCGACCGGTGTTGGGAAGAATTTGAATCAGAAAAACGAACACCACTTGACCATGAGGACGTTGCTCCTCGCCTTGAAAGGGATCTGTACACCAGTGGATGGCAGGTGAGCCTGAAGTCCTGAATTTTTGTGGACATGCCTAGATGACAACAACAGATCTTCATTTTCGAATGCCGTGAGCCTGCCACACCCAAGCATATTCACCATCCCTAACTATTGTTTCTAGACAATGTTATTCGAGAAGGACTCAAGCATTTTGTTTCCAGTTTTTCCTCCCAAGCTATGTACGCAGGATCCGCTTCCTCGCGTCCCTCTTCGCATTCGTCTAATTCCTCCCCTTATCTCTCACCACACCACTTACTTGCAACTGCTACTCGAAAGTGTACGATCTTGCTACCACGCGTTATCTGCATTCTTCAAATGCATGCAACTAATAAACGAAGTGAGCTTTCTGGAGTTTTCCATTGGGATGCAGGACTTGTCCGTGACGGTTGCTTCTTTGCCGGTTATCTTGCTGCAAACATCGAGGGTGACGTCTTTGACGAAGACGACTTGAAGCAGGAAGATACTGAACACCGTCTCACAGTGGAGGATGGTGTCTCGATATGTTTGACAGTTCTTACATCAATGCGATGGAGTTTCTCGAAAAGTGAAGAGCGGGAGGAGACCATACGCATGGTTTGGGAGGATCGCAAGATGAGGCCACAGGGACAATCTCACCATAGCCCTCACTACGATAGCGGATACGCCAAAACTCTTGCAGTCCCTCATTCCCAAATACCCCACTATGCCTCGACTTCTCATACCCCACTGTCCTTGTCAGCATCTGGTGAAAGACTTCCCCCTCTGAATCTGCACATGTACCAGAGACGCGTGGAATCGGCTCCGAGCACGGCTTGTAGTACCGATGGCCGTGGAATGAGTGGATGGCCTTCTTACACACCACCAAGCACAGCTACATCTGTTGCGACCAGTGCTGGGACTGGTATTAGTGGGCGGGGTTCACCAATCTTTTCAAACATGCCTTCATTCAAGGGACCGTCGGACGACGTCTTTTATCATGGAACTAGTGACCTCGATCATTTCAGTTACCACGCACCGCTTACAGGGCCTGCCGTGCGCGAAAACTCAGGTATGACAATAAGTGCGACCAACTACACACATCGTCATTCACCAATAGAGTCTCATGCTCTGACAACTGGTACGACGAATCATTACTTGGCAGACAATACCTTCAATTCCACGAATGCTTCCTTACATTCCGATTTTCCCTCTTGCCCACAATTTGGTGAAAACTGCAATGGCGGATATCATTAAGTCTTGAACTATTGACGGTATTTCTTTCTATCAATTACATACTGTCCAGGATCTAGATTCTGGTCATGTCATCTATAATTCTTTTGATCTTAGACTTGATATCACCAGTAAATATATACAATAGTAGTTTAGTACAGTAATTAATTTCCAAGTCTGAGCACATGCTAGCACATGTCATAGAAGATGTCAAAGGGTGCTTTCCAAATATGGAAATGACATACAACCGGGGGTCGTTGCGCAGTACCTCTTGGTCACAGTGGATACTTACCTGTAAACCTGACCTGCTGTTATTAAATCTCAACAATGTTCTGTAAGTGAAAAAAAATGGAATTGAGTAAATGAAAGCCCACTAATCACTACACTACGCTAGTTTGCCTTCCCATCTTCTGTGCGAAGTTTTCTGTGCAATTGCAGTAGCAGGGGTTCTAATCATGACTGGTACTCAACTAGTCGGATGTCAAACCCAGGTTCATCCCGAAGGAGAGCAGGTTTTACGCATATGCCCTCGCTGTCACAATGGTCCGTAACTGCCGACTGTACAACAGGCGCTCATACTTCAGGAAAATTAATCAATATGTTCATCATGATGGATGTCTAGCTACCGTTTTTGCTGCCAAGAGCACGACATGGTTCGAGCTTTTCTGGATCCCCGTCGTGCCAATCTCTAAGAAGCACGTGTGGATGTGCGGAACATGTCAATGGAGAGAATCGCTGTCCAACAAGTGAGTGGAGGCCCCAGCTCTGATATAAACCAGACCAATCAATAAATGGTTATTCTAGCAATGCTCCCCAGCCGGCCACATACAATCAGGCTGGAGCTTGGATGTCGCCTGAGCGGCCAGGCTATCAGCCCGTATATATTAACCAAACGGTTCCCAAGGTTTGAAGCATCTAAACAGACAACCATGGATATATGAAAGCCGAGACTTACAATCCACCTATTTATATCTTGGACCAATGTCTATACCATCGAATCACATGTCGTTTTCTCATCTCATCCAGACTAAACGGTCAAGCGCTTTCTCGAAAAGTTTTCTTGCGGTATCGTCTATCTATTTCCCACTAAACCAGCCGTCGGAGGACTTGAATTTGAATATGGATCTTTTCTGTACGTACGTCATCATGATCTGCAGAGGCCAAAAAGGATGAGAATCCTCTCTAGTTTGCATCCCAATGATATGTGTGTCACTAGACTCCTGGCAAGGCTTAGTTTGACCATGTGTCATTTCCTGATTGCTATAGTTGGTTGTCAAAGCAGAATCTCACCCGAAGGAGATCAGACACCAAGAATTTGTCCAAGATGTCACAATGGTGAACAAGATTTCTGCCTTTCTCCCTCGAAGACACCTCATCGACAGACCATACAGCCGCCGTCACACGTGCGAAATATAAGGATTGGTTCGAGTTCTGCTTTGTTCCGCTAATTCCTATATCAAGCAAACACGTCTGGAGGTGTTCCATCTGCCGATGGACTGTCCCTATTCAGCAGGGGTCAGTATTAATTGCTTCACTGTAGTTTACGCGTCTACTTGACGGTTTTTTAAGATGGGAACCGCCGATAACAGCAGACCGAGTTTCTGAAGGTTATTACCCACCATCGTCCGAGCGGCAGCCAAGTTACAATGCTGTTGAGCAACCCGTTTCAAGGTACTATAGAAAGTAGAGCACTGTTCGACTTGCTAGCCTTCTAAGTATAAAATAAAGTAATATTTTCGTAGCAAACTAAAAGTATTTATTGGATAAGTTGGCGCCACGTGCGTTGAGTACAGTTTGGCTGTCCTTACACTTGCTACATTCTCTCCTTTCTCTTCTCAACAACCTTCAATAACCCAAGCCTCCTCTTTTCTCATCTACTATGCACACAAGCGAGTACGACTTCCTTTTCAAGCTTCTCCTCATTGGTGACTCTGGTGTTGGCAAGGTAAAATGTCAGGTGTTCTATTTCCAACACTACCTGACAATCTACTTTCAGTCCTGTCTGCTTCTGCGTTTCGCAGACGATACCTACACGGAGAGCTACATTAGTACGATTGGAGTTGACTTCAAGATCCGCACCATTGAATTGGAGGGAAAGACTGTGAAACTCCAAATTGTCAGTTGTCTGTTTTTTTTTTTTACCTAAGATGCTTCTCGTGCCTTGCTTTCATTCTGGGCGTCCTATTGAATACTTCCTTATATTGTTACCTTTATGACTCTTGTTTTTATGTCCCTTCGTGTTCTAACACCTCATTTCTCGTTCAGTGGGACACAGCAGGTTCGATAAGACCTTTACTCGTATTCGGTGCCTAAACTCTCTACAGGTCAGGAGCGATTCCGCACCATCACCTCCTCTTACTATCGGGGAGCCCATGGAATTATCGTTGTTTACGACGTAACCGACAACGGTCTGCTTACTCTTGTTTCTATTGACTCATACTCACTCACTCACTCACTCACTCACTCACTCACTCACTCACTCACCATTACTCAGACACTTTCACAAACGTGAAGCAGTGGCTCCAAGAAATTGACCGATATGCCTCGGAGGGGGTGAATAAACTTCTTGTTGGCAACAAGTCAGACCTTACAGGCAAGAAAGTTGTAGAATACAGCGTCGCTAAGGTACTTTACAAACCATTTGAGAGCGGATTCGCAAGCATATTCATCTTCCTTATCAGGAATTCGCTGAGCAGTTGGGTATTACTTTCTTGGAGACGTCTGCAAAAAATGCGACAAACGTAGAGCAAGCTTTTTTGTTGATGGCGAAGCAAATTAAAGACCGGTATGACTTGTACTTTAATCCTACTTTACGAACTGCTAACTAAATTTGTTCTCGTATGTTTTACAGGATGGGATCCAGTTCGACACCCTCAGGCGCAGCGAAGTCTTCGACGGTCACACCTGGTCAGAATGTTCAATCCCAACAGTCGAGCGGCTGCTGTTAGGCTGTCAGTCGCTGGACGTGTCAGTAACCTTCCTTATTCCGTTGTTGACATGTCAGAAATGTGATAGAACAGTAGCTTTGACTTTGCATATATCGCCTCTACCGTATACACCACTTCTACCTCCTATTGGACTGGTCCCTTCCACCTACATGTTGTGTTTTTCCTGTTTCCAATTTATGGTTATGCAGCAGAATTCTAAGATTCTCTAACGAAGACTATATGTTTTATGAAATTAAACGTTTTCAGCTGAATGTGTCCTCAACCGTGTGACTTGCAAAACGTTGTTACTGACGACATAGTACATAGTACGCGTCAAGCTCTTTTCACGGTGAGATGGCCTTCCCTACTATTCTTGCGAGGCTGTTGAATGTCCCGTAATAGAGGATATGCTATGGTTGCTCCGGAAAGACTTCGTCCCTCGGCTGGCACGCGCTAATACTCGATACCTCTCTCAGACATCAGCCACACTTCCTTCAACACCCCCAAAGCCTGCCTACTTCGTTCCACGGAACTCTCAAGGCAACCTCCCAGTGTACACAGACGTCGGGAACAATGGAGGTCGTTATTTTGTTCTTGTCCGCAACATAGATGGCAACGCAGAGGTAGATGATGCAGATCCATATCGTCCACCATGTCGAACTAACGGATAGTGCTTCCTCAGAGTCTTGCTAAGGACCTGGAGAATTCACTCTTTGCTAATGGGTCGGAAGATAGAGCCCGAATTAAAATTCAAAGCGTTAGGTCAAAAAACCTAATTATATCAGGTGGTCGGTGGAAAAATCAAGTCATAGAATGGCTGAAAGAAAAGGGCTTCTAGGGTCGTACATGGGTAAAAAAATCATAGCTGAGACTGTACTTCACAAAACTGAGTTTTACCGAAGCAGTTCAGGCAAACCATGCAGGTTGTTATGAAATATCATGGCTTAAAAACATCCTCGGAGTCACTCCCACTGCTCGATTTTGATGTAAATCCAACTTTTGACTGCGATTTCAGAAAGATATGAATGTAGTGAGAACCGAATGCTAGAACGTATTAGAAGCTTTGAATTCATATTATTGTATAAGAACAAAATTATGTTATAGCGGCACTTGGTGCATCAATACCTAGGACTCCATTTCTCGCCGCTTCAAGCTGAACATCTGCAACGCGGCGGCGAATTTCAGCAGCGCGCAGGTCAATAGTTGCCAAGTCAAGTTCGTGCAGCGCACGGCGTGAACTTTTCCATCGTTGGAGATAGTCAAACGCAAGGTGGGATCGATTGGCCTGGGCCCGGTAGATCTGTGCACAACTGTAAGAAAGAACTAAAAAATGGCAGGGAGAACGTACCTCTAGGTCTGGGTCAAGGGGCTTTGCATTTTTCTTTGATTCAGGGTTATGCCTTGATGTAATCGAAGCAGGACTAGAGAATGAGGAAGCCGGGCCTGTAGGTGGAAAGCCTCGTCGAGGACCTCTGGGGATAGAACTATATGACGGGGCTGAAGGTGGGGGTATCGGTTGGCGTGGGTGAGAACGCGGTCCTCGCGGAGGTGACCGAGATGGCCAATTTCGTTGAGGACCAGTAGGCGGAACGCGGCCGGTGCTTTCGTGCATGTTTCTAGGCGGCCTGGGAGGGGATGGAGATCGTTGAGCTTGGATGGGACTTTGTGGGCTGGGCTTATGGCTCGTGCTCCCGATTTTCTCGGTTATCCTCTGTTCATCAGTTGGTGAGGCGTCTAAAGTTTGGGGGACAGGAGATGCCATTTCAATCTCTGGCTTTACGTCATCTTGCGAGGGCGAGGGTTTTGGGCTCCTGATAGTCGGATTAAGAGCTAAGATATCTGGTGGTGGGCTCGACGGCGCCTTCACATCAATCTCGGCAACGTGTTGTTTACGGTCCTCTATCATAGGAACTTCTGAAATTGGAAGAGGATCGCTTGGCTCGGCTTTAATGGTGACTGGGCTGGCCGCTGCCCTGGGCTTAATTTTGGGGTTTTGTATCTCATTTTCAGAATGTACCTGCGATCGACTTCGGGATCTATCACGCGAGGGTCTTTGATGATGGGGAGAGCGTGAGCGAGGACTAGCCGCCCTAGAGTAATTCTCATGTCTAAACCTCCTGGATGATGGAGACGAAGGTCGAGGACTATGACTTCGCGAACGAGGCCGACCACGATAGGGTGCAGGTGGAGAAAGAGGTCTGCGCCGTGGCGGAGAACGCGAGAAACGGCGAGAAACTCAAGAAGTTCTGTTTGTCAGAGGTACAGAAGGAAGACAGGAAGACAGACGGAATGCATACCTGCACGTCGTTGAGGAGAAGGTGGTGGCCTACATTTATCCGTCAGAGAGACTCCTCCAAAAAATTTGCGATAGCTACCTGTTGGGTCCTCGATCACGATCATGAGGACGGCGGTCCCTATCCGGCCCTGGCTCCCATCTTCTGGAACCGCCATCCCGCTCATGACCCCAATTCCTTCTGTCTCGATCTCGGTCAAACCTTCGGTGGCGATCCCTGTCCCGGTCGTCATATTCTGCTCTACGTCCCTCTATTTCTCTCCTAGGTTCAAAGCCAGGCGCAATGTAAGTATCGGGCCTTGGTCGCGGAACGTAGACCCTTTCGTCTGAATATCTATCTCCCCTGAACCGCGAAGCCATAGGTTGAGCAGGGCGTCTTTCTCTATCGTCAGCAGGATAGCGACGGTCGTCATGTACCCTTAAGGGAGATTCAGGCCTTGGAGGAAGGTTGGCCATGGTCGTTGAGTTTCAGCGACACGATTGATGATCGGCCCTTCAGCTCAAGCATGAACAAACAAATATCTCGTTGTTGGCCTTGTACTATAATTTAAAGTATGCTCGACCACTGTTCTATCTCGCATAAAGGTATGATCGCTTATAAGACCTACAGGCTCTTGAATCTATTTTTTTTTCGTAGGAGGCATCGTTCTCTGGTCTCGGTCTTTCACCCCCGACGCTGCACAGCTTGCATCATCATCTGCATCACCAGTCAATTCACTAATTCGTGAAGCTTTGATTGAAGGTCGGACCACAGATGAAAAATATGAAAAGGATGGATATGCGGTGAAATGGTCGTTTGTCAACGACCTCGAGCTCATCTTCGTGGTCAGCGATTTTCAGTAGTTTTTGCGCAAATCTAACCTCCCTGCCCAATGGATGGCTCGTTTATAGGTGGCTTATCAACGCATTCTACAGTTGACATATGTGGAGGACCTGCTAATCGCTATGAAGCGATTATTTGTACAATATTTTGAGCCATTCGTTGCTGCATTCATGGACTCCTTGCATTCTCTGGCAACTACCAAGACATCTACACCCGGAAGTGCTTCTTGGGACTTTTCGAAAGCCTTTGAGAGATGGGATATGCTATTTGATAAGCTTCTCAAAGGTCTGGAGGAAAAGGCTGCACAGGTGCTTCTCAGTTTTGTAGATGGTTTTTAACCGTATAACGGCCCATCTAGGATCGCAAATCTCGTTTACGCCCAAGTATTCGCACAATCACTGAGGTCGAGACACCTGATGAGCAGGATACAGGTGTGAAACTTTTATGAAAAGACCCATATTATGAGATTTCAGCTTACTTATTTTCAGCTCCTTCCCTCAATCCTGATGCACCACAAGACGATCAGGAGATTGCTAGAAGGGTCGAAGCTCTTAAAAGTAGATTAAGGGGCCGTGTAGGTCGCCGAGGTGGCAGAGGAGGTCGAACTGAGCTCCCCAATACCAGAGGCAATGCCACTGAATCAGAGTAAGGCGTTTTGACTTAGTTTGTTTAAGCATTTTAGCTAACCTCCAAGCAGATCTGACACACAGAGCAAACGCAAACAGAAAACCAAAAACCAGCGTAAATGGGGGGATGAGGCACCAACAGAATTAGACATGGCGTCTCTAGACTTTAGTGTGGATAAACTGGACGATTCGAGCGCGAACCTAGGTTCTCACGACCTTCAATCACTGGTCGACCAATCTTCCCTGGGTACCAGAACTCAAGACGGTATGTACGAGGTCCAAGACTGGGATTTTTTTGGGGATAAAAATGCGCGTGATGACGCCGATAATGCCATCGCCAATGCACTCAAACCTCTAGAAAGCAAGACGCCAAGTTCCGAGGGATCTTTGGGCGCGTTTGGCTCTATTCTTGCGCGTCTGACAGGCTCCAAAATCCTTACGGAGTCGGATCTGAAGCCAGTTCTGGAAGCGATGAAACAACACCTTATGAAGAAGAATGTAGCAATGGAGATCTCGGAGAAAGTTTGTGAAGGTGTCGGCGAAAGTCTTGTTGGGAAGAAGGTCGTAGGGTTCCAAAGTCAAACGTTCTTCAATCTTCTCTTAATCTTCCTGATGTCTCTTTAAATTTATAGCCATCAACAGCGCCGTGCGAGTGGCACTTTCAACCTCATTGACGAGAATACTAACGCCGAAAACGTCGACCGATTTATTGTTGTCGATCCGGACGAAATTGTCGGCGCCACTACCCTCCAATCAACAACGAATGCCATACAGCATTACTTTCGTCGGCGTCAATGGCGTCGGCAAAAGCACTAATCTTTCAAAAGTGTGCTTTTGGTTAATACAGAATGGACTTCGGGTGTTGATTGCTGCCTGTGACACATTTAGGTATCTCATAAGTTTTGATATCCAGCACTTCTTCTGACCTGATCGTAAACTTCAATAGGAGTGGCGCCGTTGAACAACTTAGGGTTCATGTTCGGAATTTGAGCATGCTAGGCGTTAATGGTTCCGGAGATAGCAAAGGTCGGGTTGAGTTATTTGAAAGAGGATATGGTAAAGATGCAGCCGGCATCGCACGTGAAGCTATCAATTACGGTATGAAAGCGCCTAGCTAATAACGTTTGCTTGTCAGGCTTATATTCCTTGTTTTCTGTTAGCCCGTGATAATGATTTTGATGTTGTCTTAATCGACACTGCTGGTCGGATGCAGGACAACGAGGTATTACCTCAGGTTGTATCAAGCACAGTAATACTAATTATGAATAGCCCCTAATGCGAGCTCTGGCCAAGGTACGTCATGAAAGTTATCAATGTTCTTGTCTGATTTATATTCCTCCTCTATCCAGCTTGTTTCTTTCAACAGCCCCGATAAAATTATATTTGTGGGTGAAGCGCTGGTGGGCAATGAAGCCGTCGATCAATTGACGAAATTCGATCGCGCCCTCCGGGATTTCTCATCCGCGTCTGGTACCAGTAGTGGTCGAGGAATTGACGGAATGCTGGTCACAAAGTGGGACACTGTCGATGATAAGGTTTGTGTTAGGATTTAGCTGCCCTTGTGTTCGGTAATTGACCAAGTTTGTAGGTGGGAGCTGCACTTTCCATGACTTATGTCACCGGACAGCCTATTATATTCGTTGGATGTGGCCAGGTGTGATTTCAAGTATTCATCGAGCCGGCAGATGTTGACTTCTTGCAATAGACATATACCGATTTAAGACAGTTGAGGGTTGCAAATGTTGTCCAGGCTATTCTCAAGGATTGATTCGTAGCAATGGTATATTACTTGAAGCATCGTCAGTAAGGAGCGAATACATTTATTTAAAATGTGTCAAAATCCAAGGAGATGGGAACAAAAGAACAAAGGAGTGGATTGAGTAAGTATTTCAGGGAATAAACGGCGCGAAGCCGATTTCTGTTAATTTAATAAAAAAAATGTAGACTGACCAAAGTCCCACTAGAAATGCAGGTAATGCAAAAATAGAATAGCAATTAAATATGAAGCAAGGCCATAAACGAAGTCGATACAAAGGCAACGTTAGTGTGGCTGATATCGTCTCGCTAAGGAGGTTTGCACAGTGCAGAAATGAAGGAGAAAATTTTACATTTACTCTTGTTCTCAAACTTTTACTTCAAAGTCAAGAGAAGAGGAGGGTATATTTGGCCTAAGCGCAGGCCGCGCGCTGATTAAACCTTCTTCGTCATGGTCTGTGAAGCGTTGGACGGTGGGGCTGAATGGGTATTGACTTGCAAGGTATTCCGCGGAAGGCGCAATTTGGTACTTTCGGCGGCGGCGACGGATAAAAACGAGTGCAAGAATAATAAGGAGGATAAGGGCAAGAGCACCTAATACGCCCCCTACAATTGGACCGGTATCAGAACTTTTCGACGCATTGGATGTGGATGGAGTCGTAGTTTTGGCAGCAGCATTGCTTCCTAACGATTGTGTAGCGTCATTCAGGGGATCGACTCCATATGAAACAGTCGCGCCGGACACTGATGGGGTTTTTATGACGGAAGGTTGAGGGGTCGAAGAAGGGGGAATATTTGCATTAGCCGTAGTGGACACTAATTGCAAGTTACCAGGGCTCAAATTGTTAGAAGAGCTTGTTGTGGGCCCAGGTGCAGCCGCATCATTGACGGTAGAAAAACTACCAAGGGTAGGTGATTGGGGGTTGGAAGTTGCAGAAGGTGACCCTTGGTCGGGATTGTTCAAAGAGGTAGTTGAAAGTACGGAATTGGGAGAATTGGCATTAGATGGGGCGGGTGGGGCAGCCGATGTGCTGGTACTGCCGGTGCCGTTGTTGTTCGCAGTGCTGCCTGTATTACCACCAGACCCTCCATTGCCATTGCCGTTGTTGGCGCCACTGCCTGTATTACCACCAGATCCTCCATTGCCATTGCCGTTGTTGGCGCCACTGCCTGTATTACCACCAGATCCTCCATTGCCATTGCCGTTGTTGGCGTCACTGCCTGTATTACCACCAGATCCTCCATTGCCATTGCCGTTGTTGGCGCCACTGCCTGTATTACCACCAGACCCGCCATTGCCGTTGCCATTGCCATTGCCATTGCCATTGCCGCTGCCATTGCCGTTGCCGTTGCCGTTGTTGTTCGCGCTGCCGCCTGTATTACCACCCGACCCTCCATCGCCATTGCCATTGCCTTTGTTTTTGTCGCTGCCGCCTGTATTACCACCAGACCCGCCATTGCCATTGCCGTTGTTGTTGGCGCTGCCGCCTGTATCACCACCCGACCCTCCATTACCATTGCCATTGCCATTGTTTTTGTCGCTGTCACCTGTATTACCACCCGACCCGCCATCGTCATTGCCCCTGTTTTTGGCGCTGTCGCCTGTATTACCACCAGATCCGCCATTCAAACTGGCATGTTTCGAGCTAGGGTCATCCTTAGCTCTAGGCTGCTGGAAATGCGTTAGTCAGGGTGTGTGAATTGAATGAAAAATCGTACCTTCTGGGAGGGCATTTGGGTAAGTTGGTTACCTGTGAAAAAAAAAGGTCGTGCTTTTTTAAGAGCTTGCACTGCCACCTGATGATTTCTCTGCGTTCCTGCATTCCACGCATTCCCGTCCAATCCCGCTCAATGAAGGTCATTCCTGTTCCCGTTCGCGATGACAACTATGCATATCTGCTTATTGACGAGTCAACAAAAAAAGCTGCTGCGGTAGACCCATACGACATATCCAAGGTTTCTGCCGCCGCATATGCCCATGGTGTCGAAATAATCGCAGGCATCACTACCCATCATCATTTTGACCATAGCGGAGGAAATAAAGTATGTAACCTCCATATGCCCTCTCCATATGCTCTGATTTTGAAACAAATTAGGACTTTGTTCGCTATTAGTCCGATTTCTTGACAACCTATATGTATGGCTTATGTTCATGTTTCACAGGCATCAAAGTATCCCAATGTGACTATCTATGGTGGAAGCGATAGGGTTCCCGCGTTGACAAGACTGCTCAGGGACAAAGACGAATTTTATATTGGGGATCATATTCATGTCAAGTAAACGCCAGTCCCTTGCGTAGCCTTCCATTGCTTTAATCACATACTAGATGTCTCGCCACTCCATGCCACACTCAGGATTCTATCTGCTACTACGCCACCGACACGAAAGACAAGACTCAACCTGGTGGTGTGTTCACAGGAGATACACTTTTCATTGCAGGTTGTGGTCGCTTCTTCGAGGGTGTCGGATCAGAAATGATTTCAGCCCTAAACTACCTTGGCACCCTGCCGGACCAGACAGTCGTCTATAATGGACACGAATACACTGCTGGAAGTTTGGCCTTTGGCAAGCACATTGACCCTGAAAATCCTGGCCTTGCCAGGCTTTCCGATATACTCCAAAAGAATAAGATTACGACAGGTCTTACAACCATTGGCGATGAAAAAGAATGGAATATATTCATGCGCTTGGACAGTGAGGCGGTCAAGTTTGTGTGTTCCCCCAGAACCGTTCTACACACGACTAATAGAATCTATCAGACGAGGAACTGCTTCGAAGTCTGACACTTCAGAAAGTGCCATCATGGATGCACTGAGAGAGCAGAAGAATAAGTTTCGGGGGTGAGTCGGTATGATGATAACCCTAGAGGAATGAGTGCGTGAACTCGATATTTGAAATTGATCGACAGACCAATGTTGTAGAGTCCAAACAGGCCCTTGGCAAGTTGCTCGAGGTAGATGGTCCTGAAGTATCCACGCTAACAAGTTTTGAATATATATTTCAATCCTGCCAATTGGTCATAGAACATGTATCATTAGATTATAATACACAATCCCCATTTTCTAAGCATGACGTTTGTTTTACCCTAAACCAATTGCTTTTGTGACTGCAGCACGCGCATAGGGGATATATGACAGTGTGTACCAAGTATAGGCCAAAAATTGGACGATCACGAATACTGTATATATATATAAAAAGGCAATGAGTGAATGAAGATTGCAAGGTTGGTAGTACTCACTCAAACATAGAATCTAAAGGATCGAAAAAGACAGTGTCAGACATATAATATGTGGAGATTGAAAGATCAAAGTAACACACCCCATTGCCCAAGACAAAAGCTCCAATTAGAACGAGAACTATAGATGCAACGAAGACAAGGGACGCAATTATTCGAATAGGTTTGAACATCTAGCATTATACTAATTAGCCTATAGTTGAACCTGCAACGCATCTAGGCATCTCACAAGTTTCAGCTGCCTTAGAAACTAGAAAAACAGCAGAGTGAATTCCATGTTATATAGACAGAAGAAGGAAAGGGGACATACTCCGAGAAGGAACCCAGTCCCGAAGAGGGTAATGATGGTCCCCAAAACGTACAACACTTTGGATGAATCAATCGTGTCACCATGCTGAAATTGCAATGGACGTATATACGAGAAACATACCAGCAAATATCACTAACTGACCGAGAAGAAGGACGATGCTACCCAACAGACTTAACACGAAGCCGATAGCCAAACTGTTTACGCAGTTGAAATGTGCAGGTATTTTTTTTGAGTAAACATGTATATTCAGTAGAAACTTGAAGCATACCAGGCAATGAACCCGTAGAGTCGTGTCGTTTTCGATAGTCCAAAACTTTTGAACGCTGAGTCTCCTTCGAAGAATTGAGATTCCGGGATGATGCTACTACCGCCGGCCTCGAGATTGAACCACCCATCGCGAGCCATGACTGAGATGCTTGGCTAGAATACTCCTTTGACAAAATGAGCCTTGAAGCTTTGACAGTTGAAACAGTGGACACGCAACTTGCTGAGGGTGTGTTGAACGTGCCGTGCCAGCAGCCCAGGAATCAAGGCAGGACGTTTCAGAAAGTCCGATGTGGAAACGTCACGCATGTGACGTACCAAAGTTGAACCATGAAAGATCATTTTTACAGAGAAAGGTAATGGATTAGGATATATGTGATAACCTGGAGAGCAAAACAACATATATAATTGAAACAAGGAATGAAGCCATCTACCCGCACGCTGAGGAGGGAAGTGGCATACCATGGGGTCAGACCAGCAAATGCAGTTCAACAAGAAAAAGATCATGAGCACATCGTAAAAGAACGAGCAGTACAGAAGAAAAGGCAAACGTCAGTAGTAGAGATAGAAACAAATAGAAAGGTAATGTTTTATGAAGCCACTTTGCGACGAAGAGCTTCTTGGACGTCTGATAAAGCACGAGCGGTCTCCATCGTAGCCGATCCACCTGGCAGGATGGCCAGCCGCTGCTTCGTAGTATTGAGGGACTGTTGGACGGTTGGAATAACTCGTGGAATGAAATCGGAGATGAGTTTGTCCTATGTAAATAGAGTTGTGATAGAGTTGTGAGCAGATGAACCAAAATTAGAAGATGAAAGCACTGACCTCCGGACGAAGAAGCCCTGCAACGCGTTGTAACCACCATAGCGAGGTCTTGAACAGTTCATCATTGGGAGCGGTATCACCAACAACAGCAGACAACTGTACAAAAGTTAACAAAGACGCAAAAAATGTTAAAATGTCGGAACACTCACCCGGTGCACGAGAGTGAGGATCACAGCTTGCGAGACAAGAGGAGTGCCATTAAGAGGGAGAACGACATCCGGATTTGTGCGCGACAATAAATCTCTCAATTTTATCGGGTCTTGGGAATGAAGAACACCAAGATAAATTTCGTCCCATTGATCAGCTTTGACAGGAGGAGTTCGTTCTGGTTGCGGCTGAGTCACAGGCGGTTGAGGTATGGTGGCAGGATGCGACGCTTGGGGAGCAGCTATGCCACTGTACCACTGATGGATTTGCGGTTGAGGAGGCTGTGCTTGGAAAGAAGCATGAGTTTGAGTGTAGGTAGGCACATTCGCAGGAACAGGAGCAATGTTCGCCTGGCGAAGGTGGGAAGGGGAGATGTTCGTCTGCAAGGGAGGTGCTTGAGTTCCAGACGAATTCTGCGATTGTTGTTGTTGTTGAGGATGATGATGAAGAGAGGACGAATGGGATGACGAAGAGTTAATGCTAAGGAACTTCACTTGCTCCGACAAAGTCCGAACTGTGTGCTCAAGGTCTCGAATGGTTGCCTAATCAAGATATTAGACTTGGTTATAGCAAAGTGGATAAAAATCAAACTCACCTCCTGGCTGCGCAACGACTCACTGTGCCAGGTTCCTAATTCTGACTTTATGTTTGATATCTCACTACGAAGCTCCCTTAAGAGATCTTGGTGCATAGCTGCCGTTTGCTGAGAGTGGAATTGGAAGAAAGTAGTGGTTAAAACTTCCTTGATGTGACGCTCAATCAATGGTGTAAGAGCAGTAGACAGGATGTTTGCGAAGTGATTGGAGATGGTCGGACGAAGAAGAAGCTTCTCCATTTCCGTTGGTAGACTCTGCACATCCGATCAGCAACAACTTACATACCGACCGAAGATTCAAAATTTACCCTGTTGATAACGTCGATCAAGCTGATGCCAATCTGATCGTTAAGTGCCCCCTTGACTTCATTTTTGGTAATATTTTCAAGAGATGGGAGCACAGAGTTTTGAATCTCATTCTTGACCGCCATCTCAACGACACGAGTGGTATTTCTTGTCAATTCCGTCGAAATCAACTTCAAAATTTTTTCTTGCCGCGCGAACTCTTCAGCCTGCTCATGCAAACGAGCCTCTTCGAATCGTTGATCTGTTTCCATCGATTATCGACCAAGAACACGCTTGTCAGAAGAGAAGAAGAAAACTTACGTTGTTTGTCCATCTCTTTGCCGATGAGTCGACCAATGCGGTTATGTAAACTCTCTTCTGTCTTTTTAATTTCACGCGAGAGTGCCTGGCCAAGGTTAGATTCACTGATAACAGAAGCATCAGTCGCCTTCGGGGTCTTCTCCTTCTCCTTGACGGAGTCTTCTTTTTCCCTCCAACCAACTGCTTTGCTTTTGTGTCCCTTAAACTTCTGTTCAACATGACGACCTTCTGCGTAGTCATTGTCGATGTCGTCGGAAGGGGGAGTATGGGGGTTGGGCGGAGGAGCAAAAGAGACGATGGCCTGTTGAGGCTGAGTCACAGTGGGAGGGACAGGTAAAGGTTGACGTTGTTGGTGTTGGAGTTGCTGCGCTTTGTTCTCAACGAGTGGCGCGGTGACATTCTGAAGGAGGTCGTACGCAGGGAACTTGCTTTCGGTTTGTGCAAGCGCCATGTCGAACCATTCCTTGCGAATAAGGATTTGGTCAACGCCGCTGGAATGCACCGAGAATGCCACCAATGCAAGTTCGCCTATAGAAACTTTGGCCGCTATACAGGCCGCATGGGCCTCAATGCCGTGAGGGTCTGCGTCTCCAGTCAAAATAACGAAATGGATCGTCGGTTTGATCCCCGCGAACTCGACCACTTGCTCAATATGGCTACGACCGATATCATCACCTCCACCGTAAGAGGGGTCGATGTTAACTTTCAGAGCAATCAAGCTATCACGTCGGCTGTTGGCAACCCACAAGGTCTGGATTCTTGAGTCATAACTGATATGCCCGAACATGTCAATATCATCTGGAGCAGCGCCATTGGTAAACTTGATGGTTGAGAGAACCGTTTTCGTGGTCATCGACAGGAGTTGATAGACTGTTCCATTCTTCCTTCCTACGACGAAACCACCGTCGACAAAGGTAAGAGAAGATGGTGTATCTTCTCCATGAATCGTCTGGACCGCGTACGGAAGTCGATCGCGCATATTCCAGATGGTGAGAGTGGAATCCTCTGAGATACTAGCAAGAGCATAATGAACAACGTCAAAATCAAAAGCAACAACAGTCTAAAAAAATGATCATCAATATGTTGTTCTAGATTAGTGATGACAGCTTACAGAAGGAACGTTGAACAATTGGCTAATGTGGTGAAGTTCAGAGTGGGGAAGAGGCTGCCCATGGAGAGCATGCGTGTTGGCTAGATCGATGACATAGATGTTCTTGTCCGAGGCGATGGCTAGAACATCTTGTTCCTTTGGATGCCACTTAACTGCGCGAATCGCATCCTCTGGACCGGTTGGGGGAATGCAGAGTAAAAGGCGTCCGCTGCCAAAACAGGAAATGTCAACGAAGATCAGGCAAGAAAGAGGTATCACTTACGGAACATCGTCAGTAATCAACTCGGGTAGTTCCCAAACAACAAAACCTCCATCGGATGTTACCCCAGCAAGCCTGTTTCCATAGACGGCCATATCAACAACGCTTGAGTTATGGGAAAAGAGTTGAGGCAGTTGAAGAAGGGTTCTGTCTCCGCTTGAGCGAGATATGACCCGTACGCGTCCTAAAGGCCCAACAAGGATCAAATTAAAATTGAAACGAAGAGGGAAAAAAAAGTGTACCTCTAGTCATGGCGTAAGCTACCCAATGAGTAGCACCGATGGTAGTGCCGGGTAAAAAGACGGAATCCTGCTTCACAAGAGCAATGGCCGTTGACTTGACAGATTCACGACCTTGGATCTCGTCGAGAGGCTGTGATACGTCAAAGACGATGGTCTGCGCTTGCAGACTGATAGCAAGTCAGCACAAAGATACATGGAATTTGCTTAAGGGAAAAGTACCTGGGGCTCGATTGCGACTTAGTGTTGAACTTGGGATGAGTCGCAGTAGTCTTCTGCTGCCTTTGGCTGTTACCTCTTGGACCAGGAGAGCTTTCCTTGTCGCGTCGAGCAGGTGCACTATGAGTAGCAGAGTGTGGACTTTGCGAGTGTGGACTTTGCGAGTGTGGACTTTGTGAGCCAACGTTAATCTCTCCGGCACGAGGTTGAGGACGATGGAGAGTTTGAATTTTGGGTGGAGAACCACGAGGAGAAGGGTTCCGGATAGGAACGGCCTTCGTTGTTGGAATGGGTGGGAGAGGCGCCCTGGTCAGGACTGGCTCGACCTGCGAGAACTCGCTTCCACTTAAGTAAGATTCATAAGCGGGAGGGTGAGCTTGTGTGGAAGGCGGCTGGCCACGGGTGAGATTTTCCAACAAGTTTTCAACAGACTGTCTCTTGGGGTCTGTGACATTGGACCAAGAAGTAGAATCGTCGTTGCTACTTGTTATGCTAGGGGGCTGGGCGGGAGGAACGGGTTTCTTTTTTACGGAACCAGAAGACGAAAGATGATCAAAAGGGGAATTAAACTCGAATATAGACCTGCGAGGAGAAGGAGGTTGCTGCTGCTGCTGTTGCTGTTGCTGTTGCAGCTGAGCAAGATGACTGTGCGGGACGGCCTGTAATCTGGGCGAGGCTTCACTAGCTTGGTCATGGCCATAGTTACGGTATTCTTCACGCTGGGGATAAGGGGGAGATGGGCCGGGTTGAGGGTTAGCTCTCTGGGGTTCAGGGTAATTCGTTGTGCGTGAAGATGCTCTGAGTATGGAAAGAGGTGATTAGCTGATTCTGGATGACAAGGCAAGGACTTTTGAAAACTGACCCGCTCATCAATTGTTCCAAGAGCTTTTGCTGGGTCTCAGTTTGGGGTGGGGAAGCATTGGATCTCTGGGATGAACCGGGGGGAGTTGGGACTTGCTGAGGTTGAGGTTGGGATGGTTGTTGAGGTTGTTGAGGTTGAGGTTGAGATTGAGGTTGAGGTTGTTGAGGTTGGGGTTGAGGTTGGGGTTGGGGTTGACGAGATGTATTACCAATTGAAGAGAGCAGCGCACTCTGTCTATCCGCAGCTGTAGGGTTTGGCTGATCATCTTGAGGGACCTCAGCTAAATGATGGTGATCAGGGTCAGCCTGAGGAGCTGTGATGGATTGAAAGAGGGAGTCTATGGTATTTGAAGGACTGTTATTGTTATTTTGCTGAAAGTTCTGATGGTGTGGAGGAGTCGAGCCCCTTGAGAAGAGATTTGAACGGTCCATGTGTGATGTTGGTGGTCAACGAACAAACCTGGATCCCCTGCAAACATGTTTGAACACGCCCAATACATGAGGCTACGGACTTAGCCGGCCCAATCAGGAATCTCGTTACAAAAAAAGCTATCTACGACTGCACAGCCACTCAATCGATTCAATACACCCTTTATTTTCCATTAGATTATATGTAATAAATTCATAGATATATATCCCACTTACATCGGCTGTCAGGCTGTTCATCCAACAGTTCCTGTATTGCTGCAATCTCCCGCTCTAAAACGGCCTTACTTCCATCTGCAGTGCCATCTCAATACCCTCAGTATTCTCAAGTAGGAAAACCCATTTACCTGTTCCTACAAGCCATCGATGATACATCCATACACTTTGGTCGTTTGGATCAGTATACATTGCATTCCTGAGCAGTTCAAATTCTGAAAAATACATCAGGCAAAGTTCATTTCAAATTTAAACTCACGTACCGTCCTCTCTCGATTTCTTTTCATCCAACTTTCCTTGTGCCCACAATGAACTAAGAACCTTTGACCTTTGATGCCATGCAGAAAAATTAGAAAAGTTCGACTCGATTTTACTACGAGTGTATGCAAGCTCTGACACCTCCGAGCGCGGCACAGGCATACTCCCCAGAACATATCTCCTATAATTCCATGCATGGACTGACATGGTCCAGATCAGCTCGAGGCATATTATCGAAAGAGAAGAGACAGTACAATTTCTGGGATCTGCATCAAGCATCTTCTCTACAACAAACAATTCCTTGTCCCAAGCAGTCTGTTTCCAGCCTAAGAACAATGCCTCTCCTTCCAAGGTACCAGGTCCTGCAGGAACGTTCGCAAGGCACCATCGTCGATGATTCCAAATCCAGTACACTTTCGGGTGAGCTTTTAGAGCACTCATCGTCATTAACAACTCGCCCATTAGAATACCAGTGATATCCTTTGAGGAACTGTTTCAAGAATAATTTTTAGATAACGAGCAAGTCGTTGTGTGTTACGAGGTCTAACCTGTTTGCGAAAATTCCGTGAAGAAGGATGTTTCGTCGATAATTCCAGATCGTGTAGAATTCAGGATTGATTTGCAAGAGTCGTGTCGTTGCGTTGAACGCATCATGAGACCAGTCTCGATTCTTTTTCTGTATATTCAATGAGCTTTTTACTAACAGAGATACGCGTAAAGCAGTTCCCTACCCGTGATAGAACTTCTTCAGTGAAATTGTTGAGCTCTTCGATCTTCGACTTTTCACGCCGATTTTTAAGCTCGCGTTCCTCTTTAGATTGACGAGTGCGTTTGATGCCATGCTATATAAAAATAATGAGTAAGAAAGTATGGTATATACAGAAAAATGACAAACCATCGTGGAAAGTCAATAGTGAGTGCTTTGGCTTGTTTATGCGCCCTTGAACACTGACCATGCCTTCCGTCGCCCAAAAACAACCCACTGACGAGCTCTCCTCGTATTTCCCCTTGACTTTCCCTATTCCGCAACCCACAACACATCCAGATATCATTACAACCAAGGACGTACAACGTGAAGAGGACCTTTTACGAAATCCAACCTCGTTCAGAGCATGGTGGTCTGCTATTCACTCTACTAGAGAAAATTTCTATGCTCTACATAAAATAGAGTCCAACTCAAATATTCCTGAACATGTCGTCGCCATTCTTGGCCCATTAGCAACTCCACTAGCCCGACTAACTCTTCAACGACTGACATACCTCTTCGAAGTGGCTCTATCACAGTTTCCTAACTCATTTAAACTATGGAAGGCGTATCTCAATATGCGCATGTCTTTTGTACTTGGGAAACTCGTTGTCAAGAAAAAATCTGGCGGGAAGAAGAAATTCCCTGATATGAAGGATGCACTAGAGGAGGCTGAGGAGGAACTGGAGCAATGGGAGACCCCTTTGGATCCAATTGTTGGCTGGGAAGAGTGGAAATCCCTTATTGCTACTTTTGAACGCGCTCTAATGTGGTTGCCAAAGGTCAGTAGAATTGCAAAATTGTTTCATTATAATACTCATCCAACTTTTTGTTTTTCTCGTCCAGCTTCCTCGGATATGGCTCCTGTATTTTTCAGTATTCTTTCATCCAAGATGTCCTTCCCTTCTCTCACACACGCACGCGAGGCGTACTTTTGACCGCGCACTACGAACGCTCCCTCCCTCCCTTCATTTCCGCGTCTGGGTTGCATATCTGTTGTGGGCAGAGAGAAAAGGCGGAGAGACTACAATCACTGTCTATCGACGCTATCTCGTCATTGATCCTAGCCTAACCGAACGGTTTACCGGTCTACTACTCTCTCCAAGAAATTCGCTTCCTCGACCGCTAGAAGCCGCCAAACTTTTACTATCTTTGGCAAGAAAAGCAGCCAGAGGCGACTACATAAGTCCGGAAAGTAAAAGTCCTTATCAGCTCCTCGAGGATTGGATCGAGGTTGTTGAAAAATACCCTGAGGAAGTTGGTTTAGATGTCGATGAGACTGTTCAGTCGAACGAGGACATTCTCAAGGTCGAATCAGAACTTGAAACTGCTAGCTCTGCTGAAACTTCAGCTGCAGAGCCTGCTACTATTGGCGGACAGCTCATCCGAATAGCTGGTCCTGCCATCCCTGTTAGAGCCGATAGCGCCCCCGCTCCGCCATATAGGGAGGACGAAGATCCCACCAATCCCAAAAAAATCAACATTGAAAATATCATACAAAAGGACGGTCTCGCAGTCTACAAAGATCAAGCTGGCCGATTATGGACAGGTTTGGCTACCTACTGGATCAAGCGAGGAGAATTCGATCGTGCCAAAGATGTCTTTGAAGAAGGCATGAAGTCAATCTTGACAATACGTGATTTCAGTCAGGTTTTCGACGCATACGCTGAATTCCGCCAGTCTATACTAGACGCAATGATGGCCAGTTTAGCAGACGATGACGATGAGGACAAGGAAGATATCGCTGAGACTGAGCGGGAATTGGATGCACATATGAAAGCCTTTGAAGAACTGGCAGACCGCAGACCGTTCTTGCACAATGACGTTCTTCTGAGGAGGAATGCCAACGACGTCCAAGAGTGGGAGAAGCGAGTTGCGTTGTGGGGTGATGATGATGAACAGGTTTTGTGGCCCTTTGTTTCTATTTTCTGCTTGTGTGATATTGATTGCTCATCTAGGTAGCAAAAACGTATACAAAAGCACTGGAAACCATTAATGCGCGTAAAGCTATCGCAAATCTGCATAGGCTCTACGTCAACTTCGCCAAGTTCTATGAAGAAGGTGGTGTCTCTACACATGCAGAACCGGACCTCGACAGCGCACGGAAGATACTGGAAAAAGCCACCAAAGTGAATTTTAAAGCAGTAGAAGATCTGGCAGAAGTGTGGTGTGAATGGTCGGAGATGGAACTTCGTCATGAGCGAGTATCTGCATATCTTGAGATGAGTTTGTACTAACATGATGAGTTTAGTAATTACGATGAAGCCATTCGCGTCATGCAAAGGGCAACAGCGTTACCCAAAAATATCAAAATTAACTACCATGATCATGTGGGTTACTTTTTTGTTTTTTTTTTTAAGGCATCTGGTAAACTGACTTTTTCTTAGACGTTGTCCGCGCAAGCCCGCTTGTTCAAATCACTGAAACTTTGGTCATTTTACGTCGATCTTGAAGAGTCCATAGGGACGGTTGAATCTACCAAGGCTGTTTATGATAAAATTTTGGAACTGCGGATCGCGAATGCCCAAATCATCGTTAATTATGCATCCTTCCTTGAGGAAAATAATTATTTCGAGGAAAGCTTCAAGGTATGTTACTCACACATAACTTACCGCCATCAACTCATGTAAATTTTAGGTGTATGAACGGGGCGTCGAACTCTTTACATTTCCAGTGTCCTTTGAGATCTGGAATATTTACCTGTCAAAATTTGTCAAGCGATATGTGAAATCGTTTTGTTGGGTTAGATGACACATTTTCTGATCAGTTCTTAGGGTGGGTCCAAGTTGGAACGCGCTCGAGATCTGTTTGAGCAAGCCCTTGAAAAATGTCCTCCCAAATCTTGCAAGCCCCTTTTCCTCATGTATGCACAACTTGAAGAGGATCACGGACTCGCCAAACGGTCGATGGCGATATACAATCGAGCCGCACAGGTAGTGAATGATGAAGATAAGTTTGAGGTATGTTCTATCTTTGGGTCTGGGGCACAAGTCTGACCGCTTCAAACATCTGCAGATGTTCACGGTTTACATTGCGAAGGCAACGGCAAACTTTGGTCTACCAGCGACCCGACCCATCTACGAACGTGCCTTGGAGGGTTCATTATCTCTTTATATAAATATGAATTTACCTCTGACATCATTCCAGTGCTTCCAGATCGTCAAACGGCTGAAATATGTCTTCGTTTCGCAACATTGGAACGCAAACTCGGGGAAATCGACAGGGCTCGCGCAATCTACGCCCACGCTTCACAGTTCTGTGACCCTCGAATCAATCCTCATTTCTGGAGTGAATGGAACAGTTTCGAGATCGAGACAGGTTCAGAGGACACCTTCAGAGAGATGTTGCGGATCAAACGAAGTGTGCAAGCTCAGTTCAATACGGAAGCTAGCTATCTTGCTGCGCAGACCATTACTGCTAGACAGGGCACGCAGAAAGTTGCCCAAGTTGATGATGCCCAAGATGCGATGTCTGCTGCTGAAACGCAAGTTTATGGTGGAACGAGTGGGCCGGCATTTGTTGCCGCGAAAACGACCGGCAACGCGGCTCCAGCCGAGGAAGGCAACAACATGGACGTCTCGTCTCCTCGGGCAAATAACACCGACGAGATTCAGATTTCCGATGACGACGAGGAGTAGGAAGGCTTTGACGTTTGTAGTCTCTGTGTATCTATGGTATATGTATTATATTCATTTCCAGCGCTCAACTTCCACTTGGCAGATATCTTCCCAAACTGCTTTCCAACCTGTGTCTTCCAGTTGAGGTTGTTCTACCCATTTATTGATTACGTCGCGCGAGTCCTCGAAAGTGACTGAATGGCTACGGAGTATATCGACCAACTCAATGTGAATGTTTAACGATCGATGATACGGTGGGAGCAGTTCTGCGATACGGGTCACTGGATTGTACTATATCAATGATTTGTCCAGATTCAACCGAGGTCAGAACTTACCGAAAGTCTCCAATGACCAAGTTACCCACAAAGGATGTTCATGAACCCATTGCCATCCTTTTGCCTTATGAGCTTCGTATACAACTTGCTCCATATTATCAATGGCACTAATCATTTTTTGGAATTGTTTGCGCTATATATAGGTTGTTCAAAGCGCGAAAAAAAGAAAAAAGGCCCATACAAAATATTCTACTTACAAGTTTATCAAGAACGACAACCAAAGTTGCGATGCACTTGTCCATTATAGCTAATTTGGGGGCCACAAGACGAGTCTTGGGTTGACCTTGTGAAATTGACTTCAACGCATTGCTACATGGGTTAGGGGGGGGGGAACGAAAGTTCGAAGGGAGGATGCATTTTTTCTTAAATGGGCGTACTCTAGATCGGTACGGGTATCCACAAGGTCTCTCGCAGCTTTTAATCCATCGATCAGCACCAAATCATCCCATGTGTCTGTTATGGAACGTAGCTCTTGTAGGAGTGTTCTTATTTTGCGATGAAAAGCGGATTCTGTTTGTTTAGAAGGAGATGCTGGAGAATTGGAAGGTTTGAATTGCGCAGGGGATGGTGATGGGGTTGAAGGACCTCGAAATGATGCTAGTCGACTCATAGAGTATTTATAATAGAGCCAAACAAAATAACTTTTTCTTTTTTACCATTTCAATGGCTCGTAAACGCAAAACTAGGACACACTTGAAGGGCAACGAAGAAAGAGCTCCCACTGGTGGTACACCTAAATCATTTATCATAAAACATGGTCAAGTGGGATCATCTCTCGCTCAATTGGTGCGAGATATGCGCAAGGTCATGGAACCAAATACTGCCTCGCGTCTAAAGGTTAGAGGTTACCTCTATCGTTTCATTCCCATGATGTCCTAACAAAATAATTAGGAAAGAAATCGAAATAAATTGAAAGACTATCTTACACTTGGCCCTGCTCTACACATTTCCCATATCCTTGCCTTCACCCTGACACCTCTTGCTCCATCGCTGAGGATTGTAAAATTATCAGATGGCCCGACCTTCAGTTTTCGGATAGAGAGATATAGTTTAATGAGAGACGTTCTTAATACCTCACGAAGAGCGCGAAGCGTTGGAATGGAATATCTTAGTCCACCTCTGGTAAATATATTTTTTTTTCAAATAACGGTTGATCATTTCGAACATTTACTAGCTAGTTCTTGCATCATTTCCTCCCCCATCACCTACAACACCTCAACATCTCCCCCTTCTTATGAAGTCATTCCAGTCACTTTTCCCTCCACTGGCTCCCCATACTTTGAGTTTAACATCGGCCCGTCGAGTCGTCCTTGTGTCTTATAATGCCGATCGCAGCACCATCGACTTCCGGCACTATATCATCAAAGTAAAGCCATACGGCGTTTCTAAACGCGTCCGTCGAATTCTTGAAGGCACTACTCATTCATCTACAAAAAGTACGACCAACATGCTGGATCTAGGAAACGAACAAGACGTCGCCGACTTCTTACTCAGAAAGACGGGTGAACCCGGTCCTGATGGAGGTTATGAAAGTGCTGCTTCATCGACTGAGAGCGTAGCTGGGGACGATGGTGATGCCGTGGATCTAGCAGAAGATTATGTTGGCAGGAATAACAAAAAGGGGCAGAGGAGGGCTGTAAGGCTTGAAGAGGTAGGCCCTCGAATGGAGTTGCGTTTGATAAAGATTACAGAAGGAGTGCCGGGGAAAGAAGGCGCTGTGATGTACCACGAGTTCGGTATGATACTATTCTCTCCTCTTACGATGGACTATTGTCTGATAACAAGATGGCAGTTAAAAAATCTAAAAAGGAGGTATCGGCACAGAAGGCAGAGCATGCAGCAAGGACAAAGTTGAAGAAGCAGAGAAGGGAAGAACAGGAAAGAAATGTTCGGCTAAAACTCGCGAAAGAGAACGCTGAAGAAGAATCGGGAGGAGAAGAGCATGATGATGAGTGGGATGGTATTGGCGAGTGGGATGAGGAGGAAGATATTAGTGACGGGGAAGACTCGGATGATCAGGCTGAAAGTGCCAGCGACGAGGAAAGTTCTGAAGAACAACGTCCTACCAAAAGAGTGAAGCTTCGTGAAAAGCGTTGAATGAAACTTCGCCTTCGCCTTGCTGGCTATAATTTGCGTAAACTGTTGCACCAAGTTGGTGAACATGATTTATTGATGATTCATGAAGACCACGGGCTCCAAAGACGATGTAATCTCATTTTGATGCTCTCCCAGTTGTCGAGTGCTGGTCGGACATCAAGGTAGAATGAAATATCCTCCTTTGAACCCGCACTGTAACCCGTATAAAAGTCAATAATATATCGCATACGCGTTCCACATCGATCGACGACCCAATCATGGCGGTCAAAGGGAGCAGCGTATCTGAAATCCGATGTCAAGATCCGTCTAGTACAAATTGATCGGGATAGTTACCCAAGAAGCATATTCCATCTCGCTTTAGGACTTTTTTGGTCAGGTCTTCCCTTGAAATTGACAAGCTTTACTCCGCCGCAAGCTTCGCCACCTCTACCTGACTCCCATTTCAATATTTCACCCCACGCGCGTTCGTTGACAGCGTTGTGAATTGGAACAATGGTTCTCATATCTGCGGCTTGCGGATTATGGTTTTTGCGTGCCATCGCAGCAAAAAACTGTGCTTCCGATGGATAGACCCATTTCCCATCTGTGGCTTTTGGAATCGAGGATGTTTCGCGATCCTGTGACAGAGCCGCAGGTGCTTGAGCCGCAGCGGAAAAGAAGTGACTCCAGGTTGACTGGGATGGCAATGAAGAGTGATCAACAGGACACGAGTCTGACTTGGAGTGATCGACGGGACACGCTGGGCTCGATGGCTTCGAGTCGACCATGCCTAACTGAAGAAAAAAAAAGTTGATTACATAAGTAATTGCTCCCGCGCACCGGTAAAAGAGCATCACACTATCCCGTAACCACCATATAAAAGCAACCCGGGCAAATGACCTCCTTTAACCAAAAATGCCTTCATCACAACCCGTTTTTGCCACACCCCTTACCAGGTTGTTCAAAATAAATCATCCGATTATGCTCGCAGGGTATGCTTTATGACCATCCATATACTGCCGCCACTTATTATCTACCCGCCAGGATGAATGTCGCCGCTGGTCCTAGGCTCGCCGCGGCTGTCACCAACGCCGGTTGGTTAATTTATCCCTTTGCTACCTTGTCCGTCCTTAAGTTACAACAGGCGGTATTGGGGTCATTGGCGGTGTTCGCCAGAGTCCAAAATTCCTTCAGGGTTCAATCAACGAACTCAAGAGTCACCTAGAGGACAAGAACGCACCTTTTGGCGTAGATCTCTTGATCCCTCAAATTGGCGGTAGTGCGAGAAAGACAAATGTGCGCGTCCTACGGCCATTATACCCTCATTAAATTTGACTTCTGGTCGTGTTACAGAAAGATTATACGAGTGGTCAGCTGCCAGAGCTTATTGATGTCATCATCAAAAATAAAGCTGCTTTATTCGTCTGCGCTGTCGGCGTTCCTCCCAAATGGGTCGTTGACAAGCTCCATGCTGCTGGTATTCCCGTAATGAAGTACGTCTCTTAAATATGGCCTAGAAGCTCGGCCGACTGATATTTGAACAGCATGATCGGGCACCCGAAAGTGATTTTTGATTCATCCTACCTTGTTATCTGACACTGTCCTAATCCCACATCCATCTAGCATGTCCCTAAAGCTCTTGCTCAAGGTTTGCTTATGCGTTTCTATAATAAGTCCTTGTCCTAATTTCTCATTTTAGGTGTTGATATCATTTGCGCACAGGGTGGCGAAGGTGGAGGCCACACTGGTGATACAGCCTTTTCGATTCTAATACCTGCTACCGTCGATTTGTGCAAATATGCCAAAAGCCCGCTGACAGGCGAACCTGTCGTCGTTGTGGCGGCTGGCGGAATTGCTGATGGCCGGGGTTTAGCAGCTGCCCTTTCGTGAGCATATACTTTCCTTACGCGCTTACAACTCCATGGCTAATTCTATCCTCAGTTATGGTGCATCGGGTGTCTGGGTTGGCACTCGATTTGTTGCTAGTGTGGAAGCTGGCGCGTCTAAAAAACACAAGGAATTGGTCCTTAGCGCAGGATATGACGATGTTATCCGCACACTAATCTATTCCGGGCGTCCGATGAGCGTTCGGAAGACCCCCTACGTCGAGGAATGGTAAGCCCCACCGACCTTCTGTTGGCTTACTGCTCATAGTTATATGACAGGGAGACCAAGAGAAGTAGGGAACTACAAGAACTTATTGGTCAAGGAAAGGTGCCTCATGAAGTCGAGCTTGAACAACATCCGGAAAAGTCTATCCAAGGATTATCCTGTAGGCCCTTCGACTAAACATGCTCGATTGTGCGTTTCTTACGTCATATTCTAGGGCTAATGGGCCGCGTTGCGGGTTCCATCAAAGATATTAGACCCGCAAAAGAAATGTCAGTTGTTCCACCTTGTCCAGGCATGAAAAGTGGCTAACTTATGTCTAGTGTCAATGAACTTGTGACCACGGCCGCTGCGAGTTTGAAGACGGCTTCGAACCTTCAAGTTGTGAGGGCCAAACTTTAAATATTGCAAAAGGGCTTTCCGTTTATCATGGGTTTTGTAAGGATGGATGTGTATTTTAATAGGTTGAACTACTAGTAGTGAAGAGTGACCGACCCTTCGAACCCATGTTGCATACCTTGAGCATCGTAAGGAAGGCTTATTTAATCTGATCAATTTGACTCCCTTGAATGATACACCACTGTGTCAATCTTCGTCCATCAATTCTGCGAGCTCACGTTCTTCGTCTTCGGTCATGCCTGAAACGAAAACTTGAGGAGAAGTCTGTTCCTGGACTTGAATCTCCGGCACTGCTTTGACAACAGGGTGGCTCAAGAGTTCTAGGATATCATTAGTACCGCTGTTGGAAATGGAGCAGGATCACAAACCAGTTAGTTTCCATTTCCGTATGGTCCCATCCAGGCTGGTTGTTATAATCCAAGGCTCGATACGGGCTTTACCATCGTCGCCAGTGAACTTCCGCATCCAAAGTCGAACCGCAGTGATATCGTGCCAATGAGCATCAACTTCACCAATATACTCTGGTTCGTCAAGTGTAGAGACATCATATACCCTCAGAATTTCACCAGCAGCAGTGAGAAGGTAAGGCTCGGAGAGGTTGGTTAGATTCAGAGGTAAAATTGCTCGGACAGCGACGGGATGTGTGAGGGGTTTAAAAGGCTTGGTTGATGGATTTGAATAATCATCGATTGACATAGATTTGTCGAGTATCACTTGTACCGTTTCGTCCGCCGAGGCTTCGACAGAATTGTCACGGGACATTTGTATCACAGAAAGGAAGACCATACCTGTCCATAGTTGTCCATTGCCGTATAAAAGTTCATTGATCCGCGTTCTGTGATGATTGTGTGTGTGTGTAAGGGTCGCCGTCCACCTGGATGGCGGTCTAGATCCTTTCTTTAGATCCCAGACTTTGACAATACCCATAGTGTCACCAGTGTATAGAACAGCTAAATTGTCCGAAAGAGCTCTGCCTTCTAGACATTCCACTGGTCTTGTATGTGAAGAGATGGATCCAGCGCTTTTTAATGGTTCTGGTCTGTTAAGATTCGAAAGGTCCCTTAAACGTCTTATTAAGAATTGGCACGGCTAATTCTTAATCTGTCGGCGACGCACCAGAACCGTACAATCTTGTCTGAGCCCCCTGATACCAAAATTTGGAGACTCGGGAAAACGAGCAGGGTTTTGACAAAGTCATCGTGGGCATCAGGCGTTGAAGATATCAGTTCTTTAGTCTATTTAAACCATTACGGCCTAGTGCTTTGCTTGGGCTTGAAGATATGACATACAACTGTGTCCCAGAGCTTGATTGACTGGTGAAAAGGTGATATAGAAATGTCTGTCAGAAGATGAATGCTGGGGTTATTATACCTTATCCCAAGAACCACTTATCAGAATTTCTTTGTCTCCTGATCCTCCTTGTCTATCACAGAAAGCAAGGCTGGTAACAGGTCCAGTATGACCCTTGAAAGTAGAAAGAGGTTTTCCCGTCTTACAAAACTTCGTTAAGAAACCCAATGATCTAGCCGCGACAGTATGGAACGCGTACCTCTAGATCTATTTTCCGCACAACTGTGGTGTTTTCCGCAATCCAAGCAATCCCGTCGTGGACTTCTATCGCTAATGCTTTCCCAGGGAGCTCGATAGGATCCCCAATCGTTTTCGTCTTTTCAGCTTTCTTCTTCCTTGCCTATGCGAGGAAGTCAGTAGATATCTGAATGGTTTGTAGACACACTTGCAAGATCAAGGGCGAGCTGAGCTTCTGCGATAAGAAAATTAGAAGTATCACTACTCATGTAAGTCGTCCAAAGCTTAGATACTTAGGAATCGATTCCTTGCTGAAGGTTGTTGATGTTGATCGAGTCACATCAATTCAATAGTATAGATCTCTATGTCTGGCAGCAACACCGAACATATCACAAGTGTAAGGGAATATCTTTTTTTTTAACTAAGTAGTAGGTACGAAAATAGCGCTCTAAGAAGAGTACAGATTCGAGATAAGACACTGAATAACGCGATACGAATACAGAGCTTTGTGGAAACTAGAATGGGCGAGAGAAGGCTACACCAGCAGAACGACGAGGTATGCAAAATATCAAGAGAAAGTATATACAATGAGTGCCAGGGAGGCAGATGGAATAGGAATCAAATGCAACAAAAGCGAAATAAATTCCGCATTCTGGGGCGAATAGAGTAGGATGGATGCTGAGCTACATTTAGGAACATAAAAAATGGGAGTATAATAAATAAGATGAATGGAATGAATGGAATGAATGTGGAATTTTATGTCGGACAGGCTTGCCATGGATGTTAAAAAGAAAGTCGATGTTTAAAATTCAAGGAACTGGTAGGCGATAGGGTCGAAGCGCTGCTGAAAGGTAGAGTTTCGCTCGAGTTGAGTGAGACCCGGGATTTCTTCTGGTGGAGGGAGTGGAAGATGTAAGAAATGCCGAGTGTCGTCAACGGACGAAGTACGAGGGATAATTGGTGCCTGTGCAAGGGATAAGCCGTGGAATAAGCGAACATGTAGAATAAAACTCACATTAATCTCACGACGCTCGAGCGCATCCCAGTCAACGCCTCTGAACCATGCATGATCAAGGATATCCTGTGGACCGCCGATCATGTTACCTAGACGCTTTGTACGATCAGGATTCAGGAATGCCTTGATGAGGTCACGTGAAAGGCGGTCCATGCTTCTTGGCCAGTGTATTTGGCCATTTAAAATCCTCTCATAGATGCCGTAGGGCGACTCGTCAAAGAAGGGAGGATATCCGACCAACATTTCGTAACAAAGAACGCCACAAGCCCACCAGTCAGCTGCTTTTCCATGACCGTCCGACTGAATAATTTCGGGAGCCAGATACTCCGGTGTACCGCATAGCGTCCAAGTACGATCATCAACTATTTTGGCAAAGCCAAAGTCTGTCAGTCGAAGATAACCGCGAGAGTCTAGCAAGAGATTTTCAGGTTTGAGGTCGCGATAGATGATATTGAATGAATGTAGATATTTTAATGCCAGGATGATGGTTGCCAGATAGAAGCGGGTAACATCAGGAGTAAAACGTTGAGCACGGCGGAGATGGGTGAACAGTTCCCCACCAGGGACGTAGGACATGAGCATGTAGACGTTGAGATTGTCTTGAAAGGTAGCGAAAAGGTCCACAACGAAGGGGTGGTGTACTCGAGAGAGAATATAACGTTCGGCATTTACATGCTCGACTTGCCGCAAACGAACAATCTCAGTTTTGCGAAGGACTTTCATAGCGAAATGGCTTTGCGTTTGGGCACCTGATTGGGCAGCGGTGCTCCGATGCCGTACGAGGAGCACTTTCCCGAAGGTTCCCGTCCCTGGAAAAAAAGAGTAGGCAAGCAAAGCCTAGAGGTTTGACAAGCAATTCTATGCACCTAATGTTCCGCGTACTTCGAAGTCTGAGAGCTTGATTCCCGAGCGCTGAAGATGCACTTTTTCATCTTCCAAGAGCCGTTGTGGACGATGTAACGGGACCACGTCGGCTGTATCTACATCCATGGGTTGTACCGGATCTTGAAGAACGTCCTGCAAATCCTGAGGTTGGTCATTTTTGTTCGATTCTGGTTCGGTTTGGTTAGGCCGGTCTTGAATGGGAATGTCTTGATCCAGTTTTGGCGACATAGGGGGTGTTAGCGGCGTATCTACAAAAACCATTTGAGATGATTGACGTGTGGGGTATGTGAGAGAGGGGCGACGAATATCTTCTTGCGAAGAACCGGGGAGAGAAAGGGAGCGAGAAGAGATTAAAGCAGGCGGAGTCATGTCCTGCGACTGGTAGTGGTAGTGACATTGCAGTGGTTACCATTGGGCGCAACGCCATCTGGCTGACTCAGCGCACAGCCACCATCAAAACCCTCGGCCGGTGACTTTACAACAATTTATGTGATACGTAAAAATATTATACACCAAATGCAAATGTAGGTATCCCATACAGCTTCATAAGCGTCTTCACTTCGCCCCCTTCGCCGGCGCCAGCAGCAACATACAGTGGGACAAAATGGTCCTCCCGGGGGTGCGAAGCACGGAAGCCATGATGCCTCGTGAGTTCAATCATGGCTTTCTTACGATCTTCAGCCTACCAAATCCGTTAGCTAATTCAAACGTGGGAATGAGAGGAAAGGGGCAAACGGATTCGATTTCGATAGCTTTATGAATTGCTTCGTCGAACTCCTTGTGAATTGGCCGAGCGCTATCCGGCGAAAATGAACCTCGGTCTCTTAGATTATGGGCCGTCAACCCGCCCGAAAGTATAAGAATGCCTTCTTCTCTGAAATCAAAGAGGGTCAAGTCTCATTCCATGAGGAAGCAACTTATCTCCACCTCAATTGACTAACAGCCTTGCCAAGTGCCCAATTTTTCTCAGGATTTAGGCTGGAATCGATGGAGACCTGTACAATGGGGATTTCTGTAAACTCTTCGCCGAACATAATTCGGAAGGGGATAAAAACGCCATGGTCCAATCCGGAACCTGAGAAACCACGACCATCTTCACCTCGAGGCTCATGAACGGATGTGAATCTCGCTTCGTGCCCTGCCTTTGAAATTATCTTCAGGACGAAATATTATATGACATTGAAATTTAGGACGTGTACCTGTTTATAAAGCTCCACTACGCGCTGAGCAAGTTTAGTATCTCCGCGCGATTTAAATTTCAGTTGATACAATTCCGGCGAAAAACCATAGTAATCCATTAAGAGCGGGTTTTCAGCGTAATCCGTCACTGAAGATAGTAATGTTAATGAGGACCTTGAAGAGACGACAGAGATAATAGAGACCTAGGCGTTCTAAACTAGTCTCCCAATGCGCGCTGAAAACCACGATACCTTTCGGCTGGTACTTTTTCAGCAAGGTTGGACCAAAGTGGGATAGGAATCTGGATAGGGGGCCTGTTGGTCCCTGATGAGCCATGATCCCACCCACTGAGGCGTTCATTACTAGCATCGGAGACCCATGAGCAAAAAAGAAAGCTGGTATCTTGGCTGGGGTAGCAGGAAGCGACTCAAGCGCTTTTTGCCAATCTTCGGACATGGTTATTACAAAGTAAGCCACAAATCCCAGTATTACCCCGGGTCTGATTTCTGAATCACATGTGCGCGAGTCGAACCAAAAGTCACAGCTAACTTGACCCCAGCGGAAACTGATCCGTACTTGAGGCTTATTCATGGCCACTCGCACTAGATTGACCCAAGGCACAACAGTCCCTCGTAAAGGCGGCGCAGTGCCTTCACGATTGAACAACCGTTCTTCAACCCCTCAAGTTCAAAGTACTTCAACAACCATATTTGGAGGGGGTGTTAAAGATGCATCAGGGAGGACCTCCGAATACTTCGTTCGTACTCTAAACTGTTCCATACATACTTACTTACAACATGTGTGCCTACTAGTCCATGGATGATCAGTGTCCAGTATGCAAAAGTGACAGATATCTCAACCCCAAACTACGTCTTCTAGTCAGCTCATGTTATCACAAAATGTCTGCTCACCAAGTTGCCTTTCCTCTTGCAATGTGTTTTCTAATCTCCTTCTGTGATCCAGGTGTGAATCCTGTATTGATAGATTATTTACTTTGGGACCAGCTCCTTGTCCAATATGCAACAAGGTTCTGAGGAAATTAGCCTTCACTCCTCAGACATTCGAAGACCTCACAGTCGAAAAAGAAGTCGCTGTTCGGAGACGAATAGCAAAGGAGTGAGTGTTTTCAAATCTAAACTAAATCAGGTTTGCTTGACTGTTGCACAGGTTCAACAAGCGACGCGACGATTTTCCGGACCTTCGGTCTTACAACGATTATCTTGAGGAAGTGGAAGACATTAGTGCGTTTCTGATATCTGGTAGTTGGTTGCTTTAATCTAATCGTTCTGCAAGCTTTCAATCTTATTAATGAGCTTGACATCCCACAAACAGAAGCTCGTATAGCAGCCTATCGTGCCGAGAACGCTGCCCTCATCGAGTTAAATATCCAACGTGACGAGGCGTACGCACAGGCACTTCGAGAACAGGAGGACGCTGAGCGTCGCGAACGCGAACAACGCGCGTCACAACTTCGTCGAGAAGAGGAGGAGGAACGGGAGGAACGTGAAAAGGAGAAACGTGAAATTATCGACAAATTGGAAACCAGTGACAAAAGTGCTGCTCGACTCATTGCGAAAAGTAGGGCAAATGCCCTCAAACGATCCACCGCCCGCGCCGCAGCGACAACGGTTGTCCAGAGCAGCGCAAAATTACTCAGGACTAGAGCAGCCATAGATGTTCGAGATGTTCCGCACGTTCCTTTCCAGGACAATTGGTATGCTTACGAGGACAAGTACCAATTAAACCCTGCCGGGTATGACGACCTCTTCAGTGAAGAAGTTCGAAAGGATCGGAGTGGAATCATGAGAGGTGGAGGATACAACATCGAGGAAGCTTGGGTGCGTGCTTTGCGGTGTGCCGTAGCGGCACTGGATCTACCACCCCTTGTCGGTCTTGCCTTTAATTCCGCCGTGGGAAACGCTACGGAAGACGTAGTTATGGCAGTGGCATAAAAACTCTCAATTACGAGTACTCAGTGCTGGTAGACTTCCAGTATCAGTACTAATTTATTCAAAGATAATAAAAATGAGAAGATTAATGTGTGGAAAATATTATAGTAAAGCGGGGTAAATGCTTCAGGATATCATTATACTAGTGACTTCCTTCCTTTGCATCTTCTCTCGATCCGTCAGAGGAGCCGTCATAGGGAAATGCAATATCTGATATTGTTTCTTTTTGCTAACATAATTTCTCAGTAACCAAAAGAAGGAAATGCACAGATGAGATACCTTAAGCTCTTTGGATCAAGACGGAACTTTTTGAGCATGGAATATAGGTCCAACCCATCCTTGTTGGTGTTCTTATTTGAACCCTGCTTCGAAGGTGGGGTCGCATTCGCTAAAGTTTCTTTACCAGACGATCTTGGGTGGCCATCTTCTCCTATCCTTGGTGATTTTTCCTTCCGATGTAATTGCACATCTGTAGATCGCTTGCGCTTCGAGTAAGATGGACCTGGAGATGGCGCAGCGATGGAGTCTTCAGGAGAACTGAAATGAGAATCTAGAACCGGCGTGTTATTGGTCTCTAAGAATCTTCAGGCGTATGTAATTACTTGCCAGAGGAGTGCGATTCAGCAAATTCTGCTAGGGCTTTAGCGCGTAGCTCGGGAGATGGTCGACTATTAAAAAAGGTTAGTCTCCTTAAATAAACAAGGGTGATCACCATACTGAGCGGGATCAAACATCAATAGGTTGGTTACGCCGCGGCCATCTACTTCGTAGCCCACAATGGTACGAGAGTGACCATTATGTTGTAGAATGAGCGGCATCTTATTCGTGCTCGTCACAGGAGAATTGGTGAGAGTTTCGAATATATTTGTTGGCTTGTCGATCGTTTGTTTTGGGGTGAAGTAATCTACAACCCACTTAATCATGCGATCTACCCCTATAAAATCTTTAAAACCAGACCCTTGTCAGATGCATATAAGACTACCTTCTGAGTGATTTTTAAGATCAAAATCGACGAGGTGAGCGCTGATAAATGATGCGTTTGTAAAAAGGTGTAAAAACGAGGGCAAGCCACTTGCGGTATGCCCCGGAAAACAAATGCCACCCATAAATCTATAGAAATTTATGAATGTACGACGATGAGAAGCATTATATGGGCAAACCAGCCGTTCCGATCCACTTGCTAGTGTTTATCAATTTCTTCAGCTCTTTGCTGCCTTCCTTATCAAACCCTTGTCATAACCGTTATGTTGCGGAAGCTATTGAGAGAAAAATGTTCTAACCTTCTCTCCAAGCAGCCTCGATCCAAACCTGAAGGTTGCGGATACTGGGAGAAACAGGCGAGTCCAGCAATGGAAAATATAATGGTTGTTGTTTTTGATTCATTAGAGCCCCGCATGCCATGAGGAAATTACGATATCTGCCAACAATGTCTGTAAGACGATGTCATTACAAGTGCTGCAGAAGAGTTTACCCGCAGCCCCAACTAGCGTCCCATGGTTCTCGGTTTGTATGCACGACTTGATCGTAGCATAGTACAGCTCGTCTGACATTTCCACGATCGTGACCTTTGGATAACCCTCGACGGATGAGAGGAATTAGCCCTTTGCGAGATCAAAATCTGATGAGTCGACTGCGGGTTGAATGGAAATGATATTATACCTGGCGTGAAACTAGTAGGAGGGGTACTATTATGTGCCGCATACCAGAAACCATCGGTCTCCTTGAGAAATGGCCGGATTTTTACTTTATTTTTGACCCTTGTCAGTGGAGAAGATGCAGTCGCATTTGCAGAAGATGATGATGATCGAGGGGGGTCATTATCACGAGCAAACTTCATCCCACTGTCTATTTTCATAGAGCTAAAGTGGTCTTCATAATGAGTTTCGCGTTGCGGAACTGACATCATGTCGATATTTTCAAAGCAGAAAGCGCATTCCACTGAGGGAACAAAGGCTAATACATCTTGAGTGCATGGGGACGGTCTGCTTGATTGAAGTGGCATGGACCAAGTAGTTCATAGTTGAAGGTAATAAGAGGTCATGTGACTGTTATAGGTTATTTCTTGGACGCGCGTCCAGGAGCCTGAAGCTTACTTTCATCTGAACGCCATGTCTAGGTCATACGATCGCGGTATGGTTAACAACAGATTTTGACGGTCACTCACCAATAACAATTGTTTTGTTGCAGCTCTTACCGTCTTCTCTCCCGACGGCCATTTATTCCAGGTCAGATTACTTCTGCCATCAATCTAGTCCTCTATCGATCTTTCTTCAGGTTGAGTATGCCCTTGAAGCTGTAAGGAAAGGAACCTGTGCGGTAAGGGCTTCCTCGCGTTCCTGCCACGCCTACTCAATCAATCAATTTAGGTGGGTGTAAGAGGACAAGACGTGGTTGTCCTTGGTGTCGAGAAGAGATCTATCCTTCAACTTCAAGACCCTCGTACAGTTCGTAAAGTAGTCATGCTAGATGACCATGTCTGTCTAGCGTTTGCTGGTATGCACATCCTCCGTCTACTCGGCATGTACGGTCTGACATACATCCGTGTCAGGATTGACCGCAGATGGTCGAGTATTGATTGATAAAGCGCGAATAGAGTGCCAAAGCCATCGCCTTACTGTGGAGGACCCTGTCACCGTTGAATATATTACGAGACATATTGCTGGGATTCAACAGGTGAGTATCATGTTTGATCTCCGATAATACTCCAGGCTAATTATCCCTCCAGCGATATACACAGTCTGGAGGTGTGAGACCATTTGGAATTTCAACACTCATCGTTGGATTTGATCCTCATGATACGAAACCCCGTCTCTACCAAACGGAACCAAGTGGCATTTATAGTGCATGGAAGGTGTGTTTGGCTTAGGTGTTGAATAGCTTTTTGCTGAAAGTCGAAATATAGGCAAATGCCATCGGTCGCTCCTCAAAAACCGTCCGTGAATTCTTAGAGAAAAATCATCGAGACGACCTTTCAAGGGAGGAAAGCATTAAGCTGACGGTGAAAAGCCTGCTCGAGGTGGTACAGACCGGTGCCAAAAACATTGAGATAAGTGTAATGGAAAGCTATGGCAAAGTGACAGTAAGTTTTTTCTTCACAAGGCGAGCTAGATGTTAATGTTAGTCAGAACCTCGCTTTGGCGGAGATTGAAGCCATCGTCTCTGAAATCGAACGAGAAAAGGAAGCAGGTCGGTACATGACGAGCAGCCACGTATAATGACTGAATTTATCTCTTCACTGCAGAGGCTGAAAGAAAACGCTCACGGCTGGCCGCAACCGCAGCTGGGCAGGCTGCTATGGCTCAACGAGCAGGAGAATAATCAATTGTATTTCGTCATGTATAAAATTTGTTAGGACGAATTAGAATTGCATGTGGCAAACGTTGTTGAAGTTGGAGCTATTAAGCGAAAATTGAACTGATTATATATGTTTATAAAGGAGAATAAAGGCGAAATCCATAAATGTGTTGCAAAGTGTCAAGGTGAGGACTGAGGCCTGAGGACGCCCTGGGCCTGACCAAATTTGACCACTTTCCCTTGCTCCTGTTCTGTTCCCCGCCGTTAGTCTCAGAGACGCCCGAGAACTCTCAACCGTCGAGGGCATGGCCACCACGGCTAGTTTGCCGCCTTACTTGCTGCAAGGTGTTAGAATTCATCAGCCACCTCATCTTGAAGGTGATCCTGCGCTGGCCACGGAAATTCTGCCGGGGCCTCCGTCTTTGGTTTCTGCGCAACAAGCCGCGCAAAAACGCGATCCTAGAAAACCTTCAACTGTCTATTCCTATCTCCCTTTGTCTGATCCTGGATCCACGTACTCCGGGCTCATGCACGGCACTTTAATTGGTCAAGACCTTGAAGGACCTCGTAACAAACGGTCCCGGGTCGATAAGGGGTACGTTTTTTTTGTTTGTTTCGCGGGAAAGGTATATTGAATGCAGGCATGTTACATTTTCGCATATCTTACGGATCTCCTCCTTATAAAAATCGCCACTCCACCCTCGATACCATGACACACGTTCGCAATTACACTCCCAGAACTGCCACGGGACGTGCCCAACGGGCGTCAGCTCGTAATCAAGGAGGCAACACATCAATACTAGATCCTTCAATGCAACTTGAAGTAGGCACAAGTTCTGCATCTCAGCCAATATTGTTGGAATCGGATTCGGGCACAGCCGTCGTGGATGACGAGGTTTCAATTTCACGGTCGAATTCTTCACTCAATTTACAAGATTCTGTCCTTCCTGCTTTGGGTGGAAGGTCTAAACGGAAAGACAAAGGCAAGGCAAAAGAAGTTGACACTCCCCCGTTGCGGGTGAAGGAAGAACCCAAGCCCTTTTCACTGCACACGCCTGAACCACCCAGCAACTTAGTGAGTCCGTCTACAAATTTTCACATCTGCCCATCTTACCAACTAGCAGTTAAATAACGAGGATCACTGTTCCTCTTGTCGTTCTTACGGTGCTTTAGTGTATTGTGACGGATGCCCTCGAGCGTTCCATCTCTGGTGCCTTGATCCCCCAATGGAAGGCGTAGATGACGGAGATGCGCGATGGTTTTGTCCTACATGCGCTGCACGCAAGGTGAGCCTACTTTATTTTCATGTATCAGCTTATCTGAGCTATCTATCAATCATACCAGCACCCCCCTCGGAAACCTCCTCCGTCACTATTGTCATCTCTTATTCATCAACTACAAGTATCGATTCCTGTGGAGTTTCAGCTGCCAGAAGACATAAAGACCTTTTTTAAAGATGGTTCATTTTTTACTACTTTGATGCTTTGAGTCATCCCTTGCTGACACGCGTATTGGACAGTCGGATCGGGACCGAAAGGAAACTATGTTGATAGTTCAGAGATAAAGCAGCCTCGCCTTAAGTGCCTACTCGTTTATTCTCCATTCCAGTCTTTCTGGTGCTGATGATACCTCTCTAGTCGCCATGGTCAATTGGAAGACCGTGATCCTCATCGCCTTCGAGACAGGAATGGTGATCCTGTTTTGTGTTTCCAGTGCGGCATATCCGCGCTTCCTAGTAGTCTTGCTGCTACTGCTCCAGCTGCAAAGCGTGCTCGGAGTTTAACCTCCAAAGGTGATACCCCAGATGCCTGGAAGAGCATAGTTTCTTGTGATTACTGTACTTTGCATTGGCATCTGGACTGCCTTGATCCCCCATTGCCAACACTTCCCCCATTCAACAAAAAATGGATGTGTCCAAACCATGCTGAAAGAGTATTGGTGTGTCCTACTTCCATCACACTGCGCTGACCAGGTACTCATTATTACACTTGATTTAGGCACCGAAGCGTCGTATTCCCAAGCAAAATGCCCCGCCGATAGACATCGTGAAGCCTCGGCAGTACAACAATGGCAATATAGAAGTCATTCATCCCGAACTGCCAACGGCTCTGCCTAATCCCAGAATAGCCGTTGATGAGGTGTTGATCAATGGACGTCGCTATCGCATTCCAGAGAAGATCATCGTTCTGGATTTTTGGAGCAAACTCAATAAAAGAGACGAACCCAGCTACAGGTACTATTGATATTTTTCAGATTTAGTTTCGACTAAGTTCATTCAGGGAAATGGACATCCCGTCCAGGATGTCTTCACCGCTAACGCCACTCAGCTCTTTGGATGACTCGGATGATTCTATGCTCTCATCCTCTGGGACGACCAGCGCTGAAATTGATGACTTTGCAGCTGCTCAAGTAAACAATTCTTATTTTCGAATGCATCATGCTCATCTGCCTTCAGTTACTATGCAGTATGGCAACAGGAAGAAAAAGTACATCTCTGACTGTTGTCAGTGCGAGGGGAACTACCAGAAAATTGGCGGACCGTGGAGTTCAGACCAATCTAGAAGCTGTTACTCCGCCTGTAGTCCGGAATAAAGTTGGCCGACCTAGGAAGGTAAGTGAAACTTGCAAAGTTCCTTCAACATTCTACATACCGAGTTACAACGTTGTATTCCTTTCAAACAGCACCCTGTATCATATTCGATGCCGAACGGAACACCACAACAAGTCGGATATCGATCAAGTGAATCTCTGAATACAGCGACAAGCGTTACCATCTCAACCGTAAGACGAAGACGAGCGTCCCAACAGATTGCACCTGAAGCAAGCACCCGGGAACTACGTTCTCGAAGTAAAAACACTAATATTGACACTCCCCTCACCAGTATTTCGTCCCGAGTAAGGTCTTCATCTCTCCATAACAAATCCGAGCCTCATCTTGGAGCGGATCAGAGTTCTCTCCGGCAAGGAGATGATTTCGGAAAAGATAGCGGCCCCATGTTGGACGGCTCAGTCTCAACTTTGTCCACAAGTCAATCAAAGGGAAGACTTGTAAATATCAAAGTAAATTGATTTATTTTCCTTCCACTTGCCAGACTAAAGGTCATTTTTGTAGCTCGAAGAGGTTGATCACTCCCCACTACTTATGGGTGAACCGTTTACGGATCCCCTCATAGCATCCTCCAGTGCACTGGTTAAGGTGATCAGAGGTTTTCTTTATTCGTTCATCGCTAACCCTCCCTTTAGACATCTCGGTCCGTTCGGACACCCCGTCAAGCAAAGCAGAAGGATACAGACGTATCTCGCAAGGACACGAAGGAAAGACGGAGTCGAAAGCGGAAGGTACGAGATGATGAGTCTCCCGGAGGCGATGCAGAAAACGGTTTTGAGCCACCTCCCCGAGATTCCGCGAAGAGAGGCAAGGAAGAAAAGGCTGGGGGAGAAAAGGAGCAGGAACGAGAAGCGAAAAAATCTATACGAACTCCAGTCCGTCCTACCCAGTTCAATATGGCAAGTTCACATGCGACACCAACGGCATCATCTGCAACTGCCTCTCTTCCTACAACTCCTTCACTCAAAATCCGGCTGCCTCGCCCTAGCACTCTCAACATCTCAAGTAGTGCCGCCAGTTTACCAAGCGCACACACCGACACACCGGCCCCACGATAACAATGTGGTTATACACTTACCAACACGGGTATGTATATCTGCAGTCAGGTGTAATACATACCATTTTGTAACCTTCACAATGTCGTGAAGTGAACCTACATAGTAGTTAGTAGGGCTTACTTAGATGATGTTTACATAATATTCGATGATACCTTTTTTTTCGACTCGCCTTCAAGCTTCAAAAATAAAAGTTCTGCATCATTTCAACGTTCCTTTCCCTACGGCAGCTCTGTGGTTGCATTTTTACCTGATATCATGAGTTTTGGGGCTTCAAGGGGATTTAGTCGAGGTGGAGGTAGGCGACTCTCAAACATCTCACCTTTTCTTCTCATGACTTTGAACAAGCACGGGGGGGTGGACGAGGAGGGTTTCAACAACGAGATATGGGACCTCCTGATCAAGTTTTAGGTATTTCCTCAGAAAAATGCCTTCAAAATTAGATTTACCAGTCCTTTTTATAGAAATGGGCACCTTCATCCATGCAGTCGAAGATGAAATGCTATGTTCTTCGCTTATGCCAGACAAAGTCCCGTACTTCAATGCCCCAATATATCTCCAAAACAAATCCGTAATCGGAAAAGTTGATGAGATCCTTGGCCCTGTGAATGAAGTATATTTCTCTATCAAAATGGGGGAAGGAATGGTTGCAAGCAGTTTCCGAAAAGGGGACAAGGTCTATATTGCTGGAGACAAACTTTTACCAATCGAACGATTTTTGCCAAAACCGAAAGTAGTCGGAGGTGAGGCTCAGTCTTTACTCTTTGGAAGTAAATAACCTCACGTCCTTCGCAGGTGTCACGAGTGAAATTCAATGTTTTCTGTTCCAAAAATGTATATTCATCTCTGTTTTCTTCCTTGTACAGAACGTGGTCGAGGGCGAGGTGCACCAGGAGGGCGTGGAGCCCCCCGCGGTTCGGCAGGTGGAAGAGGAGGCTTTCAACGAGGCGGTGCCCGGGGCTCAAGTCGAGGAGCAAGGGGCGGTTTTGGAGGCAGTTTTGGAGGCAGGGGGGGTGGCGGTGGATTTAGAGGTGGTAACGGTGGCCGCGGTGGAGGTCGTGGCGGGGGTGGATTTGGTGGCCGTGGGGGACGTGGAGGTGGAGGTTTCAGAGGGTCATAGTTCGGGGGGTAGTAAAAACCTGTTTTTGTATCGTAACTCTTTCACTCTATATTTCTTTTCCGTCTATCTCACAACAAATAGAATGGAGAAACACAAAGTCCGATAAGTAATCTTACACTTTTCCACCATTACACTTAGATTATATGTGAAAAGCACTCGCGTATCGCCATCTATGGCTTCAAAGATTTTACCTCTGTGGTTACTACTTTAACTCGATTGCCTCGTTCATGTTCTCGGGATATTATCTGTCGTTGAACCGGGCTCAGTCTTCGAAAATTGAGAAGCTCTTATCACTTACTTGGTCCAATTCGACGACGACTGCAGAAGTTTCTAGCAATGCCTGTTCAATTCGTTTTGTTTGAATATCTGATTCTCGGTCAATAGACAGGAAAGGAGAGTGAAGATACAATGACTTGCCGTCTTGCACATGTACTGTCTCTTCTTCTGCATCTGCTGATAAAGCAGGCAGAATGTCAGCATCGTGTTTATGGTGATGTCCAAGCAAAGTAGCGACGGTCCTTTCCGTTTCGGTTGGAACTGTTCGCCTTCTCTCTGCAATTAACGTGTGCCATTTGATTCGGTTGTCAGCAAGAGACCATATACGTCTGTCCAAAGTTTCGTCAAAGGCTTCCATTTCTGATGATGGTTGTAAATTGATAGTTGACTTGAAATGACGAGTCCATTCACACCTCTGCCGTTTTCGTCCAATGATTCAAAGTTCTGTCCATTGACTCGAAGGTTAGGTTGCGCAATCGAGAACGTTCTCTCGATGAACTAGATGAGGTCATAAATACGCGTCGTGGTTTGAGTCTACGTACGTACCTGATCTATATGGGCAAATAACGCGTCTGTTTCGTGGTTTAAATCATTGGCGAGGATTTGAGATTGAAGACTAGCAAGCGTAGCGCGTCTGTAATTGGAATATAGCTTTTGCCATTCTTGGATGTTTCCAACAGTGATTCTATGTAAATCTTCCCGAGTTTCCATTGAGTTAGTCGAACGGAGGACAGTGAAAGTGACTCTGGGACGCGTCGATTATGTAATCCGACTCAGCGTGATGAATCTCTCTAATCGCCGCTCTCTCGCTTTCTTGTCAAGAAACCTCAATCCGCAGCGTAGAATGGCTCACAAAACGCCCAAAGTTATTTCTACAACTGAAATGTCTGCTTCTGAATCCAGGTAAGACTATTCTGCTTCATAAATGGCTATCCTTATCCATCAAACAAGATGGATCACGTTGAAGAAGATGAAATATCTGGATCAGGAAGGCATAGAGGTACAGTTTTCACTGTCATGCTCTATCCATCGTTGAACAATGATCTCAGAGATCATGGGAATTTGCAGAGCGGAAAACTCGCAAGTCAAGCGGGGTTGATGGTTAAATTCCTAACTCCGCCATGAGATAAGATCATCATTGAGGTATATTTCATAGCTGTAGCTGTTCTCGCCATCTTGCGTTCCAAAACCGACGCTTTTCCTGTCTCAACTGTCGTCATTGAACAATACAGGCCTCCAGTTGGAAAATTTATCATCGGTACCGTGTAGCCACCCTCCATAATGTTACCTATCATAATTAACCCATGAGGTCCTAGAATTACCAGCAGGTGCAAGATTTTTCTCGCAATCAGAAAGTTGAAACCATGATTAAGACGACAAATAGGACTCATTGATGAGGGAGAAACCGCAGAACAAGCAGCAATACGTGAACTTCAGGAAGAAACAGGATATAAGGCAGAATCAGTTCTACATGTGTCACCCGTCATTGTTTCCGATCCAGGTATTCTGCCACTCTGCCTCATTATCTAAATTAAAATTTGTCGGACAGGTATGACGAATGCTAACATGAAGCTTGTTGTATTGAGTGTTGTTCTGGACGATCAAATGGAAACACCGGCGGCTAACCTGGAGGTCGGAGAATTCATTGTCACAAAAGTTGTGGAGCTGGCGAAATTGGAGGCAGAACTGGAGGGTAAAGCTTTTTTCTCTCGACAAATTAACTGATATGTGACCTACTCACCTACATTGTCCTCCAGATTATGACAGAAATGTATTCACCAGGATTTTTCTGTCTACAGATCTATTTATTCACTTTCTGACAGGGGTTTACGGTGGATGCTCGGCTCTCTCACTTTGCATCCGGTTATGACTTGGCCCACAAACTAAATTTCGCATAAATTAAAAGATTGACTATGATAGAAGAAAGAATCTACAAGAAGTCAGGTATATGCAGTGTAGTGCAGATGAAGAATGTAGATAATTAGCGCTTGCTCTTGCTCTTTCCATTTACTTTCGCCGACTTCTTTTTGGGGCGATCGTCATCAGAATCATCAGAACCAGTGACTTTCTTTCCCTCAGTTCGTTTTTGATCAGCTAATAAAACATTTGAGTATAATGAATGAATGAAAAAAAGCTTCATTCACCTTTTGCAGCCTTTCGTTCCAACTCATCCCAGTCGTCACCTAGATTTTATAGATTAGTCCAATTTCAATCCGATATTACAATGAAGCCGACACCAACCTTCTTCGTCGCTATCATCGGCTCCACCAAAGTCAGACCCACCGGCGTCACTACCACTAGCATCAGAATCATCGTAGTCGCTTTCTTCATCACTACTTGAGCTTGCTACAAGTTCTTCAGGATCTGCCTCAAATTCTGATTCTGATCCTGATTCTTCGGAATGATCACTCTGTGAACTGTAATCGTCTCAGTTCTATAAAGGAAGAGATAGACGTACTTCAACACCAGTAGCTCCACCAAGGAAAGACCAGCCATCGTGTTGGAAAAACTCAAAAGGGTTTTCGTTAATGTGTTTCATGATGGGTCCCCAATTCAAGTTGACCGGTCCCTCGCTCATAGGAATATCTACCGAGCTACCATACCAAATTAGTATGCTGTGCAGAATACAACAATAGCACCTACTCCAACCAGTTCTTGACGTCGTCCATTTGAGAGCTCTGGATTGAATTAATATGAAGAGGCGCCTTGGTGAAGTCTTTAAAGATGAAGACTAGATCGAATTGTTTGAGACCATATTGAACACGCTCCAACGACGCAATTTCAATTTCCGCCAAAGTGACAACAAGGAATGGTGGATCTGTGAGATGCACCAAACATTCAGTGGTGGGTTGCAGGCGATTACTCGTCCGAAAAGGTACTCCTTCAAAGGATAATTCTCGAAAGGGTACGTCGAGTTCTAGAGTTTCGCCATTCTGTAAGGCATTGGTTTTTTTAGCTTTAGTTCTATGCACCAATTGAAGCACTGACTGAAGTGGAAGCAGCCTCTGCAACCTTTTCGGCAAACGCCTTGAATTCTTTATTGAGCATCGCTCGGCGCTTCCTTTCTTGTTGTTCCATCTCAATTTCATCTTCATCTCCATATCGGTGTTTTCTCTTTCGATTACCAGTTTCATCGAATTGGACATCTGATGCTTCACGAATGAATTGAATATCCTAAAAATGGTCAATATGATTCCTTTGGCATCCAAAATAATTCACATACGAAAGTTTTTTTCTTGCCAATCATTATGGGAGCTCTAAGATGTAGGTGCACAATCACTACTAGTTCGTGATCACATGACTGGAAGAAAAGGTGCTTGATATTGCTGAAAAGGACATCTATAGGCCCCGCAACCGTTACGACTTGAAAAAATACCAAAAAGTACTAGCACTTACCAACTTTCTGTGACCCAAGTGATTGATATCTTATGCCATTTTGGTGGATTTCGACTTCTCCAGGTAGACGTTTACCGTCCAGAGCTGGCCGAATAAAGACTTCTGGCAACTTAACTGGGCGCCTGCCTTTTAGTTCAACAAGCGACGCTTGCTCAATGACGTCTGCCATCTCCTTTTTCTGTTGTTCTCGCTTGTTGGCCTCTTTTTTGAGGTCGTTAATTTGTTTCACGATGTTGTCGAGACGGTGACCGTCCGGTGAGCGGTAAGAGACGGAGCGAATGAAAGTCGCATCTGGATCCTCGAATGGCTACGACCGCAATAAGACACTTACTTCCCATTGAAATGATGAACTCACAGTGTCCTCTTTTTTCCCTGCCAACTGTCCAGGCGTCTGAAAATTAATCCTGAGATATGTAAAATCTCCTTCATCACTTTTGCTTGCATTTTTTATGGTATTGATGTGGAAGGGAACGGCAAATCCATGAACTGGTAAAATGACCGTTTGGGCTTTGCGATCAACAAAAATCTAGAAGTTGCATAAGTCGGTTGCAGCTGAAAAATAAAATAAAAATGAGACCCACCCGCAATCGATCGACCTCTGTTGGCAAAGCGCCGTCTCCCTTGTAGCTCTGGAATTTCTTCCAACCCTTTCCTTCTTTGCCACTAGAACCAACACCATTCTCTGAAAACTTTGCTAAGCCCTGAGCCTGCAGGTTCTCGTGCAGTTCACGCTGATGTTCAATAAGCTTCGCCGCTGCTGTTTGATGAACTTCGTCCTGAACCGCCCTTCGAGTTTGGTTGCGTAGGACTTTACCCGCAATTGTCTTCTGTTTCAAAGGGGATCCATTTGCCGTTGGTGCTGTGGGCATCTTTTTACCGTTCTTTTTCGGCTTCTCATGCTCACTGTCGTCCGTTAGAAAGAAGAAGGCCTCTTGTGGAGATTTTGTTCCTTCGGTAAGGAGAATGGCCTTTCGGTCCTCAATCTTTATGGTGTCAACAAGATTCAAGGCATATCTGCAAAAACGCAAAAATGTCAGAAGAAGTCGCAAGGAGTAAACTGATCTCAAAACCTTTGACCACCGGCATCGCTCAGGCCTGTAAACCCCAAACTGAGGTTGAATATCATATGTTGTCGCAGCAAACGCGTGTTTTTGGCCGAGAGGATGTAACTAGCGTCACGAAATTCTATGCCCATCTTTGGATAATATCTTAGCACGGTGATTGATAATGTCCGTGAAAATAAATTACCCCAAATCCGATGCTTTTCACGAAGTTTTTTTCTAGATCTGGCATGTTGCTTTTGACATACGATACTGCATGCTGATAGACATCGCGTGAAGAAATGCCATCTTTCATGAAGGACAGCATTTCAAATTGCAAGGATAAGAGAAGTTTGTATTGAGCTTCTTGGTCCTAGACGATGTATGTGTTAAAACGACCGACTTTTTTGAATAACAGTTAACCACATACTGGGTTGGGATCCACAATAAAGGTCCGCCCAACATTCGTGCAGTAGGATTTGTAACGGATTCCGAAGGCAACTAAAAATACACCTTTATGTGCAATATCATCTTCCGAGGATTCCACAGTGTATCGCAGGTCATAACCAGATTTGGATGACTTTGAGATAATGATGGGAGGGTAACAGAACTCGACAGATTGGAAATCGACCTGAATGAAATGTGAGTGGTCATAATGGGAACAACAATGAACAACTCACCTCTTCATATCTCTTCATTTTACTCCAGACCTTCATATCGGGCCCCTTTGCAGAACTTCCCTCTCCGGATCCCAATCGAGTTTCAATCTGGGCTGCAAACATATCGTGCGAGACTTTGGTTTCCTTGTCAAGGATACTTTCCAACTTCGGAGCGACATGGTAGTTGAGCAAAGTAGAAGTCAAGGATGCTGAAGTTTGTGTCCAGCTCTATTAGGGTCTATTAAATGACATTGAAAGACATTTAGCACGGAATACGCACAATTTCGTCGTCGTCTTTGATAGACATGAATGAAGAATATGCAGGGGTCACATCGACCAGCTCTGGCCTTGTTGGGGTCTCTGCGACAAGGGCTTGCCATTCTGAAACAAGCTTGCCAGAGGGATTTTCCTTAGGAAGGGTCCCAACGGTTTTAGCGGATGTATATAGTGCAAGAAATCTGGGAAGGGCATCACTGGCAGCATCCTTGCCTTTGGGACGGGCAATTATCTCAACAGGAACTGTCTCTGAAGCGTTTTCGATTTGTGAAAGTATCTTGGCTAAAGAGTGTTAAATATGACGTCGTGACAGGAGAAACCAGGATACCTTTGGAGGCCGAGCAAAGGATGGATATTTTGTCCTTCTGGAAGAGGGTAAGAGTAGAAGGGAATTCATAGCCAAGCAACCATTGCTAGGATTCTTTTAGTACTGAGTAGAGCTACCATTGATCTGTGAAATCTACCTGGAAGCAAGATCCTTTACGCATTGGCTCATCCTCTGAGATAGGATCTCCGGCCACCAAGAGAAGAGCGTCCACGTCTGCTATTGAGGAATAATCCTCGTTTTCTCGAGCATTCTGAAGGTCGGGTCAAAGGGTGTGGCAAAAAAGCTGAAAGAACAAACTGTACGCACTGTCCAACTATCATAGATTCGCTTTACGCGAGCCGCGAAAGCTACTTTGTTCAATACCGTATCAGTCATGGAAAATGAACGCGTCGTTGAGAATGAGGCCTGAGTCAGACGCGCTCTGGGTGCGCCAGCTAAGTATAACGGAGTTTGAATTTCGGGATATCCAATAAATATCTAAAAAGGATAACGCTGGTTACTCCTCCTTAATTACACAAACTGCACTGAGATCTTTCAACAAAAAAACAAACTCTTCCACCCGCATCTCCAGCACTCCAAGCTTTGTCCGTTTTGTTTGCCACTCCTTCAGTAAATCCCGCTCCAGCTTGGTCAGCAGGCTCTCATCCTGGCTGACATCACTTCTTTCACATTTTTCGAGGACAACAGAAACATCACTGATCTCACGCTCGGCTCGACGTCGCGCCATAATGTTGTACAACGTCTTGTAAACGTTGCCCAATATTACCGAAAAGGCTTTCTGGAGGTCAACATACCTAATAGACGTCCTTTTCAATATGAAGAATGTCTTTGAAATTGCTGCAAGGTTACCATAAATAAAATGTCCTTGCAGGGTTGCGATCGGCACTCTTAGGTACTTCTTGAGTGCTGATCAGAGAATCGGCTGAGAGCGCAACCAGCAGCGGTCGAACATCCTTGGGAGCTAACATGACGACCTTCGAGATCTATAACTACAAATGAATTCGATGGCAAAAGTTGACTATGCGCAACAGAACTTACTTGTTTCTCATCCATCTTACCGGTATCAAGAAGTAAGCGCAATATTCGCAAGCCCTCAGGACCATGCTTGTCTCGAGCAACATACTCCACGATATCTCGTCGTAGTCTTCGCGCGATGACTTCGAATTCTACCTGCACCCTCGACGCTCCGTACGACACGAATGACGAGGCTTTCCCCGCCGCCGTGGGATTGTCTGCAGAAGACAGCATTCCCAAATAATCCTTGAGACATGCGAGATTCGAAACTTTCTTAGAAGGATAGACAAGGAATGACGAAAGGTTGGCCTCATCCGAGAGTTGCAATGCAATGTTAGCGACCGACGTTGGTGCTGCCGTGTCCTGTAAGATTATGCAAGTGCAAGTGGAGATGACCTACGTGATCGAGGTTCAGATATGCTGAGTTGAGATGTTTCCGTGGCTTTCATCGTGGCCCTCATGACGAGGGCTGCACCCAGATTGAATCTCCCTTTTGCATTACCTTCAATGACCTGACCACTACTTATGAGTCATCATGCAATCCCAGAGTGGCAGAACAAATACCGTATTCCGTATATGAATGTTGAACTTGTCGTAATTCACTCTAAAATAGACAGATTCCTGTAGAAATAGGACTTTAAAAGGTATTTCCAATGGATGTACGATCGACTGACATCAATAACATCCTCGTTCCCAGTTACTTTGCGCTGTAAAAGTAGTTGAGGTTGTTTTCTTTGAGTAATGAGCGTACGATTTACCTTGTTGGATCGCGGTCCCTGCTGTTCAATTGCCTTGCGTTTCTGCAAAAGGATGAATATTTGCAACGTGGGTTTCCAGGCGACAGTACTGACCAGACCAACTTTTTCAGCTTCCTCCTCCTCTCTTTTCAGCCTAGCCTGTGCGACTTCCTTGGCTTCGCGCAGCTCCTTTGTTGTTGGAAAACCGGTGATATGGCGTTTCTCCTCGGCTTCATATTGTATAGCTTTGTCTCTCGGCGAAAGATGCGAAAGAATCGTGGAAGGCTTCAGATATGACGCCGATACAAGTTTGTAAAGGGTCTGTGAATAAAGGCTTTTTTCTAAAACACGTAGGGTTTTAGAACGTTGTGCAGCAAGAGAATAAGCATACTCTTAGCATCATGCACAGTTAATAAGGAAAGTATATCTTTGGACTGAAGTTTTCCGTGGTCCAAGATAATTTGAATTATATCTGAGGCCTGAAATTTTTTAATTGGAGCATGTTTGGATGAGTATATAACAGACCGCTTGCCCAAAAATCTGTTCGGATAACCAAACAAATCTTCCGAATCGCAATCGCATAAGGCACTCATCGACATTAATTTCAAACATTTCTAGTTCATCGTCGGACTTTGCGTGCCATAAAATGTTATGCTGAACAAGGGCTAAGATAGCAGCCCGAGCAGTTCGAAGCTTGAGTTCGGCTATGCGCGCTAACTGTGCAAGTGGAAGGCGTCCCTTGGTGAGTAACACAGAAGCCAGTTTCTAGCCATTGATATAATCAGCGATTCGGATGAAGAACACGGACTGTGAGGGAGCTCACTGCAGTCAATGGACCAAAACTTGAGTGAATTATTTCAATACACAACTGTCTTGTATGAGCATCAGCCATTACTGGCACGCTTTGACAAAATGGACAGAGATACTTCGATATCAAATTATGTAATTAAACGCGATGCACGTGATCGTGATCTATCTTGATTCTTGGCCTCGCGTCCAGACCCAGACCATATATTGACTCTCTCGAGAAATGCCAACTCGGACCCTACACCCTACCGAATCTACATTGGAACAATCTATTCCTCGTATATTTAATCAAGTTCAAGAGTCCGCAGCTAACCACAAGAAGAATTATGTTGCTCTCCATAAAATCCAGGCTGAATCTGCAGAAATTACAGAGGAACTTCAAAAGGGAAAACTTGTCAAGTTGACTGGCGAGCGCATTTTCCAGGACAAATTTGTTTATATGTTCTGTCGAGCTTTGCCTTTGAAAAAAGGCATAGATTCAGCGGACCGCACTGTTAAATTTGTGGCTGGGTATGTCAAATTTATCAACGAGAAAGGTGCGGCTCGTTATCACATTCACATCTATGTATGCTGAGGTTGGAACTCAGCTCTGGACGAAAAAGATTCCGATGACGATGATGATGAAAGCTATGCTTCACGGTTTACCGCTCGTTTGCTTGGGTTTCTGCTGAAAGGATTTGAAGCAAAGGATAAAAATGTTCGTTTTCGCGTTGTCCAAAGTGTTACGGAGATGATATCCCACCTGGGGGCAATTGAGTAAGTCCTATTTTGTATTCTCCAAAGATGTTGTTGAATCATCTTTTCAGTGAGGACGTCTACAGCTCTCTCCATGACGCTCTGGTCGCGCGACTTACTTGCGATAGAGAAACTTCCGTCAGATACCAAGCAGCTATTGCTGTTGCGAAATTATCTACTACCGAAGATCTCTCTGAGGTTGAAGAAGGCGGATCGCTTCTTGATAAGCTCCTCGAGACTTTGGTTTATGATTCCTCTCCGTGAGCAGTATGGTGATCTACAAATTTCTAAAAGCTGATTGCAGTTTTAGTGAAGTTCGCCGTGCCGCTCTCGTCAACATACCAGTCAATGACCAGACTATTCTTAACCTCCTCGATCGCACGTACGACACTGATGCGAATATTCGCAAGGCTCTGTATGGTTCCGTTCTACCAAACATAACCCCCCGAGATTTAAGTATGCCTCAACGGGAGTTCATTGTTCGGAAAGGGTTGGGGGATAGAGAACCAAGTGTCAGGGCTGCTGCCGCATCACTTATCGCGACGTGGATTCGGGCCTTGCAGCCGAAGCTGGAAGGGGACAATCCTACAAGCAAGGCTGAGGATGAAGTGGTTTCGATCTTGAAACTCTTCGATTTGACACAGGATGTGGCTGTTGATGCCCTCTTGAGCGTCTTCACGACAAGTATCGACATTTTTGATAACCTAGAGTTCAATGGTGAGCTTGTCGTATGTATATTCCATCTAATACTCTAACAACCCATCTGTTAGAACAATATTGGTCAAATCTAACAGCTGAGACGGCTTTCCTTGCGCGTGTTTTTGTAGAACATTGCAAAACAATACAAGATGAGACAAGGTTAGAAGCTAGTCTGCCGGTCGTTACAAATGTCGCTTTCACTATCGAACACTCTTATAAAGCACTTGGCGACATGTGCAGTGAGGACGCCAGCAATATCGACGAGGCCGAGCGGATCAGCAGAGAAGATGCCAGATTCGACAGGGGATCCGTCATCGCCGAACTTCTTAAGCTTGCAGTCCATCTTGATTATTCTGATGAGATTGGTAGACGAAAGATGTTTCAACTCGTTCGTGAGTGAGGTTCCCTTGTTTGCTTCGAACACTTAACCTTCTCTTTAGGAAATATGTTGGGAAAGCACGACTTGCCAGAAATGTTACTTGCGCCTTGCCTTGATGTCATGAGAACTCTATCTTCTAATGAACGAGATCTCATCCGCATTGTTGTTGAGACTGTCCATGAACTACGTAATTCTGTTGATACAGACGACGATGACGAACTGGATAACACCCAAGTAAGCAGATAAGATGAAGATGCAAATCAACCAATCAGTCACTAAATATCGTTCAGGAAGACATAGATGACATCGGCATGGATGGCACCCCTATGCAACCGAAGTCTGCCGCAAAGCATGTGAAAGAATTGTCTACCGAACAGAGACTTCGGCTGGATCAAGTAAACTTGAAATCTCTCTCCTTATGCATTGGAATGCTTGAGCGAGTAGACAGTGTGAGTCGTTATCCAGCAACCCTCAACCCTTTGACCTTTAAAAGCTTATCTTTTATTTAGACTCTTGAGGAGAATGTCACCCTTGATGGTATTCTAGAGGAGCTCATCATTCCTTCAGTGCAGAGAAAAGATATTTTGTTCAGAGAAAGGGGACTGAGATGTCTCGCTTTATGCTGTTTAATTGCAAAGGTATTCCATATGCCTCTGTCTTATATTCCTTGAATAATATTTTCCAGCGTTTGGCAATCAAGTCTATTCCGCTGTTCATGAGCCAAATTTCTTCCTCGCCGATCTCTATCAAAACCATTTTGATTGAAGCTCTATTTGATATCTTCATGAAGCACGATGCTGACATGTTCGGAAATCATGATAACAATGTAAATCCAATATTCCTTACGCCATAACTTGTCCGAGTCTAAATTGAATCCTTTACACTTGCAGATAGAGGGGTTAACTCGCTTTTTAATGGGTCATATCGAGGGAGAACAGGATCCGAAAATAAAAGCACTTCTATGCAAAGGAACTGCCAAGCTGGTGCTTGCTGGAATGATCACAGATGTGGATGTAAACGCTTTTCAACGCTCTCTGGTAGATTGTTATCTAACAGTCTGACAGGTAATCAAAAATCTGATCAAAGCTTATCTGTCGCCTCTCACAGCCGATAATCAAGAACTGCGACAATGTCTGGCGTTCTTCCTACAAATGTACAGTTCTTCCTCTCCGGTGAACCAGAAGCGGATGCGCGAGGTGGGTGCTATTGTGAACCAGGTTCTACTCATAGCTGAACCATCGAACTCCAAGATCTTCATCCACGTCTTCTTTGACGTTAATGAGGACAGGAAAGTGGCTAAAGATGGCGAAGAACAACCGGACATTATTAGTTCTGCACAAGTCGCTGTCATGTTTATTGATTGGACGGATCCCCTCCGGTTGTCGCGAGCAATGTAAGCAGCAAATTGTCATCACACATCTTGCATATATAAAATTTCCAATGGTAGAAACGCAAGAGAGACGCAAGATGGGATGAATGCTGATGAAGGTGTTCAGCTGGATATGGCAGAAGATATCCTAAAAATTTTATTTGAAAAGGATCTGAAGGTTGGCATTGAAAGTAGGTCCTCTCATACCCGATACCTTTCCTGCACTAACCTACAACTGTAGAAGAAGACAAGAGGGTTTTATGTCAAATGCTGAACAAACTCTACGTTCCGGATGTTGTTGACGATTATAGGATTCGCTCTCTCAAGTTACTCATGGATAACTTACGTGCAGTCAGTCGGTCCACCCATCACATCCTAATTGAAATTGAAATTGTTATGAAACAGCGACGACCCTTGCGAGATTCTGCCTGTAACACAGCCTTCACAAAATTTGAAACAGCTATGTCGAAGAAATTTGAAAAGCAATTGCAAGATTTTACGGAAGAAGAATTCAGAACGCTCGAGGAACTTACCGAACTCTTTGCGTTTTTAGATAGCATCATTCCTTTGGACGATGATGAGAATCAGGCCATTGATGCCCCAAGGCGGAGCAATCGAAAAAGGTTCTTTTTCCCCTACTACTCTGATGATTGGGTTTTGATTGAGGAATTAGACGATCGGAAAGCGTGCCTGGCACTGGCACTGAGACAGAAACCCATCATGGTTCCCCTCCTCCGAAGAAAGAGAAAGGGAGACTAAAATCTAAGTGAGTAAAAAATAGTAGGTATATAATCCCACGCTGATAATCGTGCAAGACGACCTCGATTTTCGACTTCTGATGACGATGCATCAACGCCAAGGGGCACACCTCCACTTAACGCTCCAACAAGAACTTTGCCCAAACGGTCAGCGTACGTGATATATCCTCTCTTTCCTCAACTTTTAGGAGAGTATAACGTTTTTAGGGCCGCCAAGAGCTTTAAACCGGTGGTGGTAATAATAAGCTCTGACAGTGACGAATATGAAAATACACCTCGTCCTGGACGCAAACAAAATGCAAAATCTCGGTATGATAGCCACCTCTTATTGGAACGACTAAGCCGACTCCCCAATCCTTTTAGTGTACGGTCTACGCCGCCAGTCAAGGAAGCAAAGCAACTAGACGACGATATTGATGATCTGCTTGACGGCAGCAGTGTTCCCTTCGATTCGATCATGGATTCTGATTCTGAAGAGGAGGAGGACGAAGTCAACGATCTACTGGCCAAAGTCTAATATCTAATTTTTTTGCCATCTCGAGCTCATTTATCCAGTACTTCTGATATGGGAGTACGGTACGACTGTAATGTACATTATTATTGTATGCATATTTCCCGACGCGCGCCGGGCGTTAACATATTATCGATTTGATCATAAAATTATTCAGCGTTGGAACTCCTATACACCATAGCCAAGACCGTATGAACCTGTCATCAAGTCTGCTTGAACTCCATGCCCATCCTTCACGAAGAAAACTCCCAATCAACTCCCATTCAAGTCGGACCAGGCTTTCAAGGAAAGAATCTGAACATGTTAGCAAAGTAGCGAACGATGATGGCAAAAAGACCGAGGAAGAGGACATAAAACATAAATTACTTAGCCTTTTTTGAACTTGACCTATGCTGCGGTATTCTGGGGAGAGCCGAAACCATATAGGAGTCGGATGGTCAATGCTAATGAATCCGTGATCGTTTTTGACCTGGTATGTAAAATCGGTATGTATGTAGGACAATAATGGAGAGATGCGCACCAGGACTTGTCGGAGACAGGGTCCCATCGGTGTGTCCATCGTCATCGCCAACCGAATCAACCGAATCAAAACTTCTCTTGGAGGCCTTACTTGAAAGGGTGACGGAACTATGATTTGAATTCGATAAATGGGTTTCGTTCTCCAAGTCCCAATTCACGTCTAATTCCCCTTCTCCATCTTGGTCATCGTCCCAGTTTTCTCCTTCAAAATTGATAGGATCTGTCGGAAGCTCAAGCAAATCCCCGTAGTCTTCTCTGTTTTCAATCCCTTCATTTTCAAGTTCTGGTATATCTGATATTCAGACGTCAGTCCCAGCGGAATGAACCAAAAGATAATACTAACCAAGAACAGATTCCTGTTCATCAAGTGTGGATTCTATCTTATACGTATAGAGTCCCTGCCCTTCAGCAAAAGTCGTCTCTGCATAGTTAATCTCATCTGAAACCTTTGAGTAAGAAGCGTTGTAAAACAAGATATAATTAGATACTGACCATGATCAACTTCTTTCCATGTGTTTGCCGCGTCATCTTGCTCTGTAACATCCAAGTGTACATCTTCGAAGAACAAATGCGTTGTTAAATCTAGGTTCAAATCTAAAATGAGGCACTTACAAGACAGACTAATGTCCTTCGACTCTTGCTCTTTATTCGTATCAGAAACAGCCTTGGGTGAATGGCCGGAGTCTTCAGAAGAGTGTTCACCTTCAATGACGTCGTCAAATTTGTGATCCCAATCGGCTTCCACAACCTCAAGCGAAATTATTTTGCCATCTTCGGAACACGATTCCGCTTCAGAAGATCTTGAATGCACATCAGTGGTCGTAGTATGGTGGTAGACAGTTTGGTGTAAATTGTTCACATCATCCGACGAGATGAGAGGGTTTATAGGCGATCCTTCAAAGGTGTCCTTGTCGGTAGAGTGCTGAGATAAAACTTGGTCGTATGAATCATCGGCCACTGTAACTGATACCTCCGCATCAACTTCTTGAATTGTGTTATCGTGATCTTGCTCCTTTTTTGGTTCATCCTCACTATCCTGCTCGCTTTCCAGGTTCTCTCCTCGTACGGCAGGGGGTTCTAATTCCATTAAGCATTACATTGAGTGTATGTTCGCGAATTAAAGCGTACCTTCATTTTTCTCCTCTGCAAGTTCTTCTCCGGCTTGAGGAAGATTTGGCTGTTCCAGATGAAGTCTGTTGATTTGGTCTTGAAGAGCGTGATACCGCACGATGAATCGCGGTGTAGTGAAATTCAATCGCATCCGAAGGGGCCCGTGGAAACCCAAGGCATCGTGAATTATGTTCAGATCGTGCAAAGATATTTCCCGAGTATATGTATTGTCCTGTGTGATTGGTAAGCCCCGCTCATCAAGTAAGAGCATGAGAATGGCTACCTCAATGATGGTCAGTTTCAAATCGATGGCGTCTAGTATCAACTCCACTTCCATTACATTGGCTATAGATTGAGTAAGTTCATCTTGGCGGAGAGCCTCGAAAACGCTGGAAAGGGGCTCATAGTACAAGGTCGGATATTGCTGGAGAACCACATGTACAACACTAGGACTTGAGCAATCGTTTTGAGTCCATTCGGTGGCTTCATTGAAAAAACTAAAGTGAAAATCTTCCGCAGGAGCCATAGACAGCAGTACAGGAGGTGGAGGATCAATATATACGCCTTCAGAGATTTCATGCGGGTCTCCTGATGAGTTGACTGCAGTAATAGGGTCTCCTGCCAGCTCAGACGTTTCGGGAAGGGGACTATGCGAGTCACCGTTAGATTGTATTAGCAAATAAGGAGAGTCTTCTTGACCAGATGCTTCCGCAGCAGTTGGATCTACCGATTCAGACAAGGCGTCTGCAGATAGAGAGACCTCTTCAGCTCCCAAAAGTTGATCGTCAGATTGGGAATTTTCCTCGTGATCATCCAATTTGTCCTGGAGTGCTGGCTCTTGCACACTATCATCGAATGTGCCAGTGTTTGAGGCAGGTAAATCTAATTCTGCGTTTTTGTGAGAATCAAACCCAGTCGGTTCCAGTTCGCCTTGCAGTTCCGACGATCCCTCTCCGTTGGATGAAAAGAAATGTGGTTCCGAGGTTTCATGGTGTAGATGCGGCGAAGTAATTGGCAGGTCCTTGTAAGAAATTGAAAGGCTGGTAATGTCTCCATTGTCGAGAGTGGCAAGATGATGATTCTCCAAACCAAGTACATCTGCATCAAGCATTGAAGGAGAATGAGCGTTTGATGCGTCGTATACATCCACATCCAAGAGCTCTGTACCAGACGCTTTACGTTCTTCATCGTCCAGCATCTCGTATTCGATATTTGTCTCGTCCACGTAAGAGTCCATCTCCACCTCTATGGTAACGTCAGCCTTTTCTCGCAAAAATGGTTCTATTTTCATAAGTAAATGACCATCGTTTTTGTGTGTTTGTGAATGAATTTCAGGTTTCATGGGTGTTTGAGGGCCGTCTTCCTCCATTTTTGACTCATCTTGAAACCATTGATCAGATGAAGAGGGATGCATTTGGATGTCAAGGTCATTTGTGTAGTCGAGCATTTGCATATCGTATGCGTCCAACATGGTAGACATAGTGAGAGGGAGGTTCAAGTTTAATGGTGGGTCAAAGGGTCTGACAACGACTTGCCAGTACGCGAGAAATTACATAATAAAATCGGCTATTGGCTTGAGGACATCCATCATGGGGCGCGGTGTATTGCTCACCTCTAATCTTCCCCAGCTGCAAAATTTAATCAAACGGGATCCTGTTGCATACAAAGAAGAATTTTTACAACAATGGAATCATTACAACAGCATTCGTCAAATATTCAAGATAAACCCAGAGGAGCAAGCGCAACATTTCAAAGAATTAGTCGCCTTTATCTCTCAGGTTCGCCTCTAACCATTATCCAGAACCATTAAATCTTGACAAAAGCGTTCAGGTTGCAACTTGTTATCCTAAAGAGACGGCGGAGTTCCCTACTCAAATATCCACATTGTTACTGGAAAGCTATGGTATACTATCTCCAGACACCCGCAAGACCCTTCTACAAAACTTGATCATGATACGAAACAAGGATGTTATTTCATCAATAGAGTCAGTTTTTATTCATGCTCCCATCAAGTAATTTATTTTGAGAATCCAGGCTTTTGAAATGCCTTTTCCCGCTGTTACCTCGCACGTCTTCGTCTACACTTCGGTCTTACATACGAAAGACGATCCTTTCAGAGATTCGGATTGCCAATGCTCGATCTCAAAATCACAAGCTCAATCGAGCTGTGCAAGCTATGCTATTCAATATGGTTGAGCGCGGAAGGACCGGGGAATTGCTAGGCGACAAAGGCAAACCAAGGACTTCAAATGGACAAACAAATGACGGAGAAGGTCGCAATACGGAAGAAGCTATGTGGGCTGTAGTATTGACAAAAGAACTTTGGAGAAAAGGGGTTTGGTATATTATCTTTACCTATTTTTCTGCGTAATCTGACCGTCATATTTAGGCATGATGCAAAATCAGTTTCAATCATTGTCCAAGGGTGTTTCCATCCCGTGGCAAAGGTTCAAAGTGCTTCCCTTCATTTCTTTTTGGGAAGCGAGGAAGATGACGAGGAGGATGACGATGACGACAATGATGTTTGTTTGTTTTTTGCCGCTGTGTCTGGAATCTGATCAATTTCGCCAGAATATTGACGTCAAGTCCCTTCACCATCGTAGGGAGATTAACAAAAAGACCAGGAGTGGCGACAAAAAACTTAGAAAGCAGCTGAAGCTTGCTAAGAAGGTGTGCAACCCCAATTGTTCCTTCTCACATGAATAACAGATACCCGAAAGAAAAAACATGATAAAACTCCAGCGACACCTAATTTTTCTGCCATCCAGCTACTTCACGACCCTCAGACGTTTGGTGAAAGAATATTCGATACTCTAAACTCTTATGATAAACGGTTTTCTTTGGATCATAAAATCCTCATCATGCAACTTCTCTCCCGGGTCATGGGTTCACATAAATTATGTGTTCTTGGGTTCTACACATACATTGTGAAGTACCTGTCGTATCGACAATTACGTGTTCCATCCATCCTTGTTGCCCTGGCACAGTCTGTCCATGAGTTAACTCCACCTGATGCCGTGACGCCCGTCATTCGAAAGCTTGCCCAAGAATTTGTACATCCTGGTGTTGCCAGTGAGGTGCTTGCGGCAGGGCTTAATGCCATACGAGAAGTAAGTCGGCGTCAGCCATGGGCAATGGAAGAGGACTTGTTAGGAGACTTGGTGGAATATAGGAAGAGCAAAGACAAAGCTGTAACTTCTGCAGCCCGTGGATTGCTCAGACTTTACCGTGAGGTTAACCCAAGTATGCTCAAACGGAGGGAACGGGTAAGTGATTTGTTTTCTCTCAACGAACACAAGTGACCATTTTCCCTAGGGTAAAGACGCCAGTATGGGACTTGCAAGTGGGAGTGCACCACTGCCCTATGGACATACTGTTCAGCCCGCCATCGACATTGAAGGACTCCTGGTGAATTATCTAAATTCTTTGTCCGCACATTGTCTCTGATGTTGGTCTAGCTTCTCGAGGATCACTTACAGAAGCTTCGCGAGGAAGATGGCGTCGATTTGGATGAGGGGGATGATGATACTGTGTGGCAAGGCTGGGACATCGAGTCCAATGAATCGGATGAAGATAGTGACGGGGATGAAGACTGGATCAATGTAGACGACGACGAGGATGAACCTCTTGTCATTAGTGACAGCGAAGACGAGAACGAGAACGAGAATGCCAAGAACGATCGAGCAAACCAAGGTCCTGAATCCCCAAATCCCCCGCGCATCTCTACCTTGGCTACATCCAAGGTAGGTTCTTGCAAGTCCATGCTTGTGTTCGTTATTCTTATGCATTTTAGATTTTGACACCCGCCGATTTTGCACTCCTCAACGATCTTCGCATACAAGCTGCTACCAAGGCTGTAGAAAGCACAGGTGGTAGTCAGGCAAAACGAAAGCTAGCTTCTCTCGAGGCCAACAAAAAAGCCCATAGTGGCGACCAGTCCAATCATGATGAATTCATTTCAGAGAATGATATTCTGGGACCTCGGAAGAAGGCAAAATCGGATTATGCAGAACGTATGGCCTCGATCCGGAAAGGACGGGAAGGGCGCGAGAAATTTGGTTCCCACAAGGGCAAACAGAACAAGGCCGTGCCCAGCAGTTCAACAAACAGAGAAAAGGCAAGAAACAAACCCATCATGATGGTGCTTAGCAGTGGCGCTGTTAGGAGCAAAAAGAAGGCGTCTTTGAGAGAGAAACAGCAGAAATTGAGAGCTCACATAGATAGATCTAAAAAGTCACGTCACTAACAATTTTGTGTTTATGACAAATTGAACAGAAATTATCTAAAACGGCTACACCTTAGCAAATCAAAAAGAATTTTTTGTGTGGATGGATTTTTCCCTTTTTAATCCGTCCCATCCCGCAAGACATTGCCGCGCCAAATCGTCACACCTGTTACAGCGGCCCCGAAGCCGATCGTTGGAATTGCGCCTATATACCATGCGATGATAGCCATGAGTTGCGTCAGGTTGGACGCAAACCATAAGGAGGCAACGGCCACCGAGAGGAAACTTACAGTAAAATCCCACTTCCAAAGATCGAAAAGTTGAAGAGTGAGATCGGTGGAATGTTCCAGCCCCGAGACTGAGGGTAGGAAGAATGCTCTGAGAGTGTCGTAATCGTTAATCATGGGCCAAACGATGGAGATGTGGACAGAGGATGAGATAATAAAGCAACCAATGAACAAGGCTTGAATTGTTCTGAATCCTGATTGGGAGTACCGTGATGCTGGTCTGAATTGTAGATGGAGGAAGTAAGCGGCGTAAATGTAGACGGGGTATGGTTGCCATATGGCAGTAATGTATGGGTCTTTCAAGACCACCATGGCCGCTGTGGGGATGACTGCACCAGCAGTAATTCCAAAGACGATGGCCTCTGCATCAGCTTGGGTAATCAAATGCAGGCTATTTTTATGACCTTTTGCAGCACCATCGAATAGAAGGAATGCAAGGCAGTAGACTGTGGATGTTACGCCTATGGAAACAGTTTGCGAAAGTAAGCCCCAGATTAAAGGATAGGCTAGAAGACGGTTTCGGCCATTTCGATGTGCCTCAATGATAGGCAGGACTAATAAGGGCCCTGCGGTCCCCAAGAAGTATGTTAAGAAAGAGGAAGGGATAGATGAGGCCATTATTGTCTGGAAAAATGCAACCAGAATACATAGTGTGTTGTCGATGGGATCCAATCCTGTATATGACAACAAGTATGGGGTGTTGGAGGATCCGGAAGGGCTACATTGTGCGTATAGCGCCGATATGACTGTGCGACTGAAAAGAAAATTAACACAAAGCGCAGTCATGCATGGGAAGATGAGAAGGAGAACTATAAATGGCCGGAAGTCAGAAGATATTTACATAAAGGCGAGAATATGAGTACTTGCTCGTTCTAAACATATTTCAGCTTGACAGTATCAAGAGAAAAAAGAATCACTGCGTTTTTATATTCTCTAAGGTCGGGCAATGTTCCCAGTTACGGGGTCCGTGTCTTTCTATACGCCCAATGCGGAACGTCGAATCGAATAGTATGCTGAGAATCGGCACTCGACCAGTTCCGTTTGGTCATGGTTTGTCCTGGAGCGTCCTTGCGGTCGCAATATCAGCAGGTGGATTGAGAGGCATATTTTCAGGGCTATGATAGGTTTATATGGCTACTAATAGAGACAAGAAGATTGTAACAAACTGAATAAAACTGGAACACGCCGGAATTGCACACGGCACAACCGTTGGACTATCTGTCCCATTTTACCAGCCTTGTTACTTTACTAATGGGCACCCGTTACTCCGGTGTACCAAGCCGGGTCGGCCATGCTTCTACTAATCCGTGACGGGAACCGTAACCGTCACAAAGATGTTCCTTCCTGATATAGATACAGACCCCCGTAACTCGCTTGGGACGCAGGTCACGACGGGCTTGCTAGGGAACAAAGTTGCTCGGTCACATCACCAACTGCTTTTTTGACTCTGCTCAGTTTGCTTTAGGAGAGTATGCCAAGGGCAAGAAAACGAAAAAAACCCATAGTTCAAACGGAGACAACTTCAATAGCAGCACAATCATGCAGATCCACTATCCGACAATATCATCAACTTTTGAAGAGACGGCGGCAGCTGGAGCAGGCCAAGCAAATAAATGCATTGGCAGAAATAGACCAACAGATATCATCACTAGGAGGCATCGAGCGCTATCAGCAAATGTCCTCCCTGGGACAACAGGGAGATCGTGGAGGCGGTAGTGAGAAGGTTTTCATACAGTGGATGAAAGCAATCCGAAGAACCCAGTCTAATCCTAAAACTATACGGTAGTGTCTAAGGGTGGTTCGCATTGTGATACATTTACCTATTGTCCTTCTAGTCTGCTCGAGGTCGGAGCCCTTAAACCTGACAATTATCGATCTTGTTCGTCCTGGATAAAATGGCTGCCCATTGATTTAAATTCACGTCATCCACGTATCATCCAACAAGATTTTCTGACTATGAATTTACAAGAAAATGAGGGTTCCTGGGATACCATTAGTCTCAGTCTAGTTGTCAATTTTGTTCCAGAACCAACGGATCGAGGTACAGCAGGACCATCATACTATGCCAAACTTTCTTCTTACTGTAAATTAGGTCGCATGCTCCGGCTCGCCTACAGGATGCTAGTTCCCGACGGGATCCTTTTCCTTGCAGTGAGACTTAAAAGTCCATTCAAGCTGCAATATCTTACTTTATGATCGTCATAGCTCCCACTCCCCTGCGTCGCCAATTCTCGCTATTTGACATTTGAACAGTTACAATTACTCATGCAATCAATAGGCTTCAAACAGCTGCAGGAGAGGTGGCGTACGGGCGGGAAAATGGCTTATTGGCTTTATCAGAAGAAAAATGCCTCGACGTTGGCAACGCACACATTCAACAAGAAAGTCGTACTTCGCCAGGGCCACAGAAATAATTTCTCAATCATTCTTGATTCTTGATCCTTATTTACGCTTTGGTCACTGTTGGTATGTATGGGTTAGCACCAACTTTGATTTTATTTCGAGAAACAGGGTATTTGCTCGAAGTGGCCGACATACCGACCTATCGAGGTATTTAGTATACATCCGATTGTGTGGTGCACTGAATTAATTGTTTTAGGTCAGGTTTTGGCCAACGCATGGCTACCCCAGTGCGAAGGGCCTGAACAGGCTAGAGTCGTCAATAACGCTACCATGTAAAATGAGATAGATTGGGTAGCCAGATGTCCCGTTCACAAATTTCATCCGGTCCTCAGAATATCACCCACGTTTCTCCCAGAGTCCCATGAATTTGTGTTCATGTGTTCATGTCGTCATCGTGATTGGAAATGACGTCCGACCTCAAAGGAGTTGTTACAAGGCCTCTATTACATCGATATGAAGCATTAGACAATGCGAACAATTGGACAATGTATGCAGACTTAGCTCTCTTTTCACAACTTAGAGGTAAGTTGAGCCCTTCAGGCTTCATGTGTGGCAAGTCCGTCGGTAAATACTGGGCTACTTGCATCTGGCCATAATCCAGTTCTCACTAGGGAAACTCGGAGCGGCTCTGAGCGGCTCGAGCCATTTTTGGATTTCTATTTTTGGTAAGAAATCATTCTTGCCGTTCCCCCCCAGGCCATCTGTGTCACCTCAAACACACCCAGATGAGTCATATACACCCAGATGAGCTCCAAGTCTGGGTGCTGCTTTATCTCCAGCCCACCTCCATTGCCTCAGAACCACCCAGACGAGCGCAAACACTTGTCTGGGTACCTGTCGACATCCTCATCACCTCAAATACATTCAGACAAGCGTTAAACACTTGTCTGGGTGCTGCTCTATCTCCAGCCCATCTCCATCACCTCAGAACCTGTTGAGCAAGCATTGCTGCTACCATGCACAGAGGTAGTTGCTATACTACTCACTTACCAGTTGGGTTTGTATGTAGTGAGGTGCTACTGACTAACCTAGGTACTTAGAGCAAATCCAAGTGAAGTATATTAGCGATTTACTCTATATACTAGAGGGTGGTCTGTGCACCATAGTTGCACAGCCCACATGTGTGTTACCCTGGGTAGATACCTGGGGTTGCATGTGCGTGATAAGCATCACACATGTGTGATTACTATCACATGTTTGTGGCTATAAATAGCTGCTTATCTACAAGGTATCTATGGCTCTACAATGTAATGTAATGTAATCTAATCTAAGATGCCTACTTGTTCAACACACCCCCATGCTAAGTGCATCATGTGCACTAAGCATATTCAAATGAGTGTTGTAAGCTGCATGTTTTTATGTGCTTATTTAGTAGGTGAGTAAAACTCAAGCCCAAGTTGTTTTCTGAACTCTAGGAATTTGACATGTCCAAGGTTCTTTGTAAACATATCAGCAGGGTTTTTAGCCCCTTCAATAAAGAAGAGATTTGTCTTCTTTTCTTTGATGCATTCATGCACGTAATGATAACAAATATCAATGTGTTTAGTGCAGTGTTCTTGCACAGTGTTAGACCCAATGAAGATAGACCCTTGGTTGTCTCCACAGATAGGAATCACTTTAAGCATTATTCCAAGTTCTAGGAACAATGACTTTATCCACACAGCTTGTTGACTAGTGTTGGACAGTGCCATATATTCAGCTTCTGTGGATGATAAAGCTATGGTCTTCTGCACATGGGATTGCCAGCTGAAGATGCCATCGGCTAACTTGAAGAAGTAGCCTGTTATGGACTGGCACTTGATTGTATCAGCTGCCCAATCAGAGTCACAATATGCCATAATTGTTAGGGCAACTGCGGAACAACTTAGTCGAGATCTAGCAGGGGATCCTAAACATATATATAAACATAAAATACGACAGGAAGGCACACCTAGCAGGGGATCTGTTAGGGCAACTGCAGACGACTTAGTCGAGATCTAGCAGGGGATCCTAAACATATATATAAACGTAAAATACAACAGGAAAGCGCACCTAGCAGGGGATCCTAAAAGAAAAGGATAAAGCCCTGCTGTTAAGCTCGGAGTTCGGACGGAGATGTCAGGTCCGAAGTCGTGCGAGGCGTTGGCTTCAACTTGTAGGTTGCGCCGCTCTCTTGCTGGATGCCTCAAATTTCGGAGGTCCGGACGGAGTAGGAGAGTCCGGAGTCGAGCCGAGAAGAAGCTTAAGAAGACGAGAGCGAGTTAAGGAG
>Ga0193743_1000028_pt1 | contig 98757 bp, 129 predicted proteins | sample L2c2metaG_FD_143038 | JGI IMG/M metagenome (GOLD analysis project Ga0193743, IMG submission 143038) | Soil microbial communities from a riparian zone of the East river system, Colorado, United States - L2c2 | ecosystem: Environmental > Terrestrial > Soil > Riparian zone | place: USA: East... | reverse complement strand
GATAGCCTTGACCTCAGTAAGTGGAGGTACGGGCAAACCTGATGCCGTGAAGAAACTGTCAAAATACAAGACGAAAGCGTTAACTTTTGATCGGCGTTGCGCGGTGGAAACCAATGTGAAAGTCGATGAGAAATCAAGTTGCCTTGCGGTGATATCGATGAGTATGAGATCCTGGGTGTGGTCAGACGGATCCCTGGGATAATAACGAAAGTCGAATGATACCTTTATTGGATATGAATTGCTCAGAAGAGCTTCTGGAGCGACAACATCGATGATAGCCTCATCATAGAGATCATTGGCCATAATGGATAAATCAAATCCTAGTAAAACCACCATTCAATTTAATGGAGCGAGATAACGCGTCAATTCGCATACCGTATACGTCTTCCCAAAAGCCGATACGATCCTTATAAATTTCGCTGCCGTCACATAGGCCAAGCATCATTCTGCATTGGCTTGGTGCCATCACACCACCTGGCCGTAAGAAACGATCCCGAGCACGGAGCACAGAATCTAACATCGATTCGTAAAGAAGAGCATACCCCATCCACTCAGAAATGATGATGTCAACCCGAGTGATACCGTCCGGTAATGATACTTCTTCAACTTTGCCTCGGATCACGGTAATAATGTTCGCGAGACCATTTGCTTTGACAATCTTTTCGGCTTTCTCAGCTATGTCACTAGCGTCCACGGCGAAAACGCGCTTGGCCCCAGCTCTCGCAGCAAAAAGGGAGAGAATTCCGGTGCCGCAGCCAACGTCAAGGACAACAGCGTCTCGGAATAGAGTCGGATTCGTTAAAATAAAATGCGCATACGTTGAAGTGCGCACTTTATCCTGGATCATGACTGCGTGGATATCTAATGGGAAATAAATCACAAACAGCACTTGTGTCGACAATTGAGTGGGCTGACCGTGTTCCCCATAGCTCTGGAAATAATGTGTATCATCATCTCGGCTTGGGGCAGATACCTGGCGTGAGATGGGTTCATTTATATCTTCGATCAGCTTGGAAATGTTGTATTTCTCAGCGACCAACGTCCGATAGTCCACAAGGCTTTGCCGTGCGAGGGCTAGTTTTTTTTCAAGGATTTTGATTTTATGGCTTGGGTCTGCATCCCCTACCTCTTCGTCTTCAGAGTCCGACCAATCGCCAGAGGGGGCCTCTACGACGGAAGAGATGGATCACAATTTGCATCTCAATTGAAGCAAAATGAAGCTCACGGATTAAGAGATCATTCTCCAGTACAGGTACCAGATACTCGTCTGACGAAAACCAAGGTTCCGTCCCACGGAAATCAACAACATCAATAGGTTTGGGTTTCTATCCAGGGTTTAGGGCCACTCTAAGTATGAGACATAGAAACAGTACCGACGTTTTTTCGGATAAAGTTGATAAGACGGACGCGCCCATGAAAATCGAGGGCTTAAAATATTTCGAACTTCTTGATCAGAAGTACAGATTATCGGTAATGGGGAAACTTACATAGCCCTTTAGATAGCTCGTTGATGTCTACGTTGTAGTTTTCACGGTCATATGTCACGGCGTCCTCGACGCATGATAAGATCTTGTCGTCGAAGAGAGATTTGCATCCTTGTCGCGTATTTGAATCAGATACCCAGTCGTCCCAAGTCTCATCTTCATCGTCTTCATCATCTGATGAAGCAGAATCCTTCTCGGGATCGCTGTTGGGTCCCGATATGTGGTCTGGCGCTGGTAAACGAATGCTCATAGTGGTGAAGCAAAATATGAAACCCGATCAGGAAAGACCTAACTGTGACGTCCCGCTTCAGCGGCTTCACGACCCATCCGATGTATTGTGTTCCTGTCAACCATCACATGGCCGCTATATTGACTCACCAACGCAGCCGCAGCGCTTCGGTCGGGTTTCTCACTTTCATACGCAGTCACGAATTTCAATTCGTTTCAGAGCTCTACACAACCTAAGGTTTTTATTTTCGACGAACAAAGGAACAGTACATATCCCGATGTGCAACCTCGTGCACCTGGCGGCACATCCATGTTACTCGCTCGAGCGTATAAAAGGTAAAGATCAAGCTTTCGTTCAGCAGACTAAGCAGCCTTGTCAAAGTAACTTTCTACTAACTAATCCCCCATGGCGAGCAAATCTCTCCCTTCTACCTATAGTTTGTCCTCAAAGTCGACGAACACCGTCAATTCGACAACACCTTTAAATATGGGTACCTCTCAAAAACCTCAAAAAGACTATGCTGCTGCCCTGGGTACCCTTCAGTCACGATATGGCACTGGAGGTATTATTCCATCGCCAAAGGGAGCACCTTCAAATAAATTGGCCGACAATTTAACTCCCATCTCCGAGTTGTCGTCGTCCCAGACAGAAACACCTTCGAATAAATTGGCGGACAATTCAACTCCCATTTCCGAGTTGTCGTCGACCTCGCCACAGACAGAAACACCTTCAAATAAATTGGCGGACAATCCAACCTCCATCTCCGAATTATCGTCGACCTCGTCCCAGAAAGAAGCCACATCTCTTTCGATAAACTCTGAAGCGTCTGGTAGTTCTACCACAGCCGGGGATCGGACTAAGGGCAAGAGGCCCACCAATTCGAAGCGGAGTTCTTCTTTCTTGAAGTTTCTTTTCCAAGGTTTGTCCATCCGTTGATTGCCTACTCCAAATAATAAAAAGCTGCTCAGGGAAAATGAAGAAATCTTAAGCACGACCAATCCTCCGAGACCTGTGCCACTTTTTTTTTCATTGCCCTTGTAATATGGCTCAACTACATGTTTCCTATGTATGTCTATCGGTTCCTACCATAACCATTACCTCCTCACCCTCATTTAACCTCAGCCTTTATTGATTCATGCGTCTTGATGACTGACTGTACTTATTATTTATTATACAATATGGAAATATCGTTGGAAGACGACAGAGAAAATAGCTTGCAACTTATAGGTTTTATAGATGTGTACTCCGACTATGTAGGTCCCCAATATAATATAATAGGTCCCGAAAGATCCTGTCGGTCAGTCACACATTTTGGCAGATCAATGTCACGCTGGCGTGATGAGGTTCCGGCAATTTAATTGGTTGATCAGGGAAGGCATACATAGATATTAGAAGTAGTACTTCACCAGGACAGAGCGACTGAACAGATGACCAGCAAAACCCAAAATGGAAGAAGAGATAATTGTTATGAGTCACTTTCATAATAGGTGCATCAGACAAGTATGACTAGTATGACTCGTGAAGTAAGGAAAGGGTATTTTGAGGAAAAAAAAAGGTTAACAACAATGAGTTAGTGATAATCATCCACGCCCAGGACCTATTTTAAACATGAAACGGAAGCCGATTAGGCATGTTTGGACCGAGAGGACGATGCCATGAACATCGCGTCACTCTATTTGGAATGCCACAACGTACTGAACCAGACAAGTACATGTTGGGTTTACTTCCGTCCTACTCCAGAGCCAGCGATCTCCCGAGAAAGTGCTTTGTCCCTTTGCCAGGAAACCTTATTAAACCGATGGCAAACTGGAAAAAGAAAGAGCAACATGGAACCAACGATTGCGTTCTCTGATGACGACAGTCAGCTAGTTGCCCTTGTTCATCGGAGGAACGTGAGTAGGAGCAATATCAGCGACGCGACGGCTGACTATCGGACAATGATCCTGTGGTGTCGCAAAAGACAGCTGGCCTGGGTCACTAGCACAAAATGTGGACAATCTTACGGAAGCTGCAGGCTCACGAAAAACAGACATCAAAGTGAATTACAATATGTATTCTTCGTACCTGATAGCTACATGAAATCTTCTTCCAACTCTCTCACCGTCTTTCTCGGTACACTTTCGTCTTCCTCCACATTAAACAAAGAATCGTATGATCGAGCAGCCTTTTCTTCTTCTCTCGCTTTCGCCAATTCTGCATCTCGCTTTTTCTATTGAACAACATTGTTGAATTCGAGAAGAAATGACTAGAAGAATTTTAAAAATTGGATACCTTCTCAGCAGCAGCCGCTCGTTTGACGGTATTTTCTAGTTTGATACGGTCGACACGTTCTTGCTCGTGATCCACTTCGCGTTCGACTTTTGTTTTGTTAAGACGATTGACAATGATATTCTCACGTTTAGCAACATGTACTGAATCGAGGGAGTATAAGTTCCTCGATGCAATGACATATTTGACCTTACGTCTGCATACCCCGTTTGACCTGTTACATCGCTGAGTGGGATACAACATAACGGGCAGATAAGGAGCTACCTTTTTGTCGTTGTGGAATGAGACCTGACCTACAGCCATATCACCTGATTTCTTTAAGACAGTATGGCTTAATAGTCGAAGGGTTTAATCGATCAATGAGGCTACCTTCAAATTAGCTGCCGGAGTGTAGATGATCGTCAAATCATCCTTCTTATTTCCTACCAATCGCAAGCATTCATGAGATAGAATCTAATGTGAATAAAAATAACTTTTCGCACCTTCAATTGAATTGGCCTTTACCAGTTGAGCACAATCGGCAAGCAGAGTCTGGGGAATGTTTTCCCAAACCATTCCTTCGGACATTCGCAAGTAGACATGGGCAGATGATAGTTTGTCGACGTGGAACCAGACATCCTGTGGCCATGCATATCTTATGAGTTCTTCGTCTATAACATGGACGTATTTGAGCCGTAGTTGGATGATCGGTAGTATATGTTGTCTCCCTCACTTTCCACCTTGTCCCTACCCATGTATATAATCGCAGACGGATCTACCGCTGAAATGGTATTAGATTAGATTAGAGCTTAGTGAGTGGTATACTGACCTGTTGAAGTGAAGAATAGAACCATCGTAAGGAGCAAACAAGGGAAGAGCTGGGCGCAGTAGCTATTTATTTAGATTACATAACCATGTCATATCACAGCTCAAAAAAGTACTCGGAACGGATCGAACGGTGGTTTCGCATTGCCTATTTCCCCATATATCCTCATAATTCGTTATCCGAATCGCCTCCACAGTTTGGTGGAGAGGACCAATAATCAAAATCCGAGTCTTCTCGGTCATCCGTACTATACCATGTTTATTAAATCTAGAATCCTCTTGATCGTACGCAATATTCTGTTCTTCGGCTGAGCCAAGAAGGGCCTTCACGGCCCCTGCGCCCCCTGTGACTTCCGCGAGTGATGCTCTATCCAAGATTTTCGAGGGTGCTCCCTCGAAAAACGCTGGTCTGCGTACGTCGCCATATTCCATCTCGATGGATCACCAACGTTCCCGGCGCAATTGCCTGGAGAAGATAAGAAATATTGCACGGTAGAGCTGAAAAGTCAACGAAGAGATCTCAATCATCATTTTCTTTCCGTGCAGCCAAAACTACATTCGTAAAAATTGTATGCCATGTCTCCCTCTTGGGTGCGTCCAAAAACGCATTGAAGGTGGGATGGAAGTGTGAGCTTGTCCTCGCCGTAACGGGTGGGATAAAATGGGATCTAATATCCGGGATGAAAAGAATGCAATGCATTGCGAAGCAAAAGAGATTGTGGCAACTAGTTACCCATCTCATCATTGGGCTCATTTGAATTCCGAGTTCACCCTTTTTCTGTCAGAGCTTTCATCTCCAGAAGGAAGGCGTGGCGCGAAGGTATGTGTCCTCACGCTGGGTCTGAAAGAGAAAACGCGCGCTTTTCGGTCAGCAAATGATAATCTCAGGGTCCAAGTTGGCAATCAGCCATGAGGGGTCGGGTCAAGTACGAGCGCTAAGCTGATCCATATCTACTTGAGCTAGACTCTGTAGCTTTGAGTTTATAATAGGCAGACTACTAGGGTCAGAGTCAGAGTAGCCAGTTCTGGGCCGGTTTGGCTGATGGTTCTGCAGTAAAACCAATCGGAACAGAACCATGTACATTGGGGGGCTCTAGATATATATTCGACCCGATTTTGGGAGGAGGGGGAGGAACAAGAACTGGAACCAGAAAGGATCAGAACCGGTCCAACCGGACACTGACCACCCCTAAATGTGTGACGAACATGGGTGACCCTTTCCTGTTGTGTTGGCCACCATAACCCATCCTCTTTGCCTCCTCATCGAAGAGTCAAGCCAATTGAAATGTAAGTAGAAGCCGATTACATATAAGAGCGCCCTATAATTCGTTTAATCCTAGCATCGTATATCCCAAACATTTAATTGACACAAAATGCAACCTAATCGGTTGGGACTTGGTCTGCGTCCACCTCTGCCATCTTATGGCCAAGGTCCCTCAATGTCGGCTCTCGCACAGCAGCAGCAACAGATGCATTTTGTGCCGCCTCAAACACAAAAACAGACAAATCTATTTGTTGGGTCGATATCTGGTGGTATTACTGATGCTTTCTTGAACCAACTTCTATCTGTGCGTATGATATATAGATTTACTGGCAAGAAAGAGGAAATATTTCTGATCATTCTCCATAGGCTTGTGGACCAATAAAATCGTTCAAGCGACTGATTACTCCTGCAAACAAACCTCAAGGATTTGGTTTTGCGGAGTATGAAGAACCAGCTGGCGCTCTACGTGCTTTGAGCTTACTGAATGGCGTAGAATTACCGGCTTTAGAGGATGGTTGTGCTAACAAAAAACTGCTGGTGCGTTTACTTCAGTCTTGGACACTCATTTCAAGCCTACGGCGAACTTGCAGGTGAAAGCGGATGAAAAGACTCGTGCCTATCTAGATTCCTTCCAGGCCAATCAAATGGCCACTGACGTGAGAATATGACTGTTCTTCATGATAAACCATACTCATCTTTTCTACCAGTCCGAAGACGCAAAGTCTCTTGAGGCAAAAACAAGAATCGACGAACTCGTTGTTGATATCAACCGTGTTTCTCAGGATGCTGCGAATAGTGGCTTGATTGATAAAGAGAAATACATCATACCCCCTCATCTTCATGACCTTCAAGAAGCTGATTTACCAGAAACGCAACGTGGCCTTGTCATTTCCGAGATTGCCCAGTTTCGTGAGAGGGCGGCGAAACGCGAAAGGGAGAAAATGCGTGATGTGCGGGAAAGCATTCCGTCTGTTGTAGGTGCTCCAAGTGGCCCTAAAGCACGCGAGTGGGGTAAACCCCAAAATCGACAAACCTCACCGCAGGCCCCGACTAAGGCATTTGGAAAGGGACCACAGGGGTATAATAAACCTGTCGGATTTGTGAAAGCGGAGGATGGCAATGCAGGAAGGGATTCTGTAAGTGAGGAGAGACAAATCCAGCCGAGGACGGACGAAGAACTGGAGGCTGAGAAGAAGGAGCTTCGTCGTCAAGACGAGGAGATTTCGTTCAAGGATGTACGTGTTAGGTTCACATCTCTCATATTGTTGTCTGACCCATGAAATGTTCTGCAGCGTGAACGTCGATACGAACCACGAGAAAGGACGCGTATTCAAGCCTTGGAACGCGCAATCGCTCGTGAACGGGCCCAGAAAGAGGCTGAAGAACGTGATCGGATTGAAATTAAAGCTCGCTTGGAAATATGGGATGACGATGAGAGTGACGAGCTATTCTACATTGATCGGTGGGTATCCTCATTTTTTCAACAACAATAACCGTCTGAATGAGCTTGATGCAAGTTCGCGATGGCGACATATTCGTCAACGACGACTGGAAGCGGAGGAAGCTGCTGATGAAAAGGCACGCCGATATGAAGAGGCCGAAGCGGAGAATCTGAGGCGAGAATCTGAAGACTTCTTGGCTCGTCAAATGGATGAGATGCAAGCTCTAGCGGAAGAACAACGCAAAGCTGGGCTCTTATTGGATGATGGTGCCCCAGTCAGGCTCAATGTTTCCATTGCTGCTCCAACTATCAAAGAGAAGGATAGCCATACTAAAGAGAAGACGACTGTATTCGCTCATGACGATGAGGAGGAAGATCATATCAACAAACGCAGGGTTCCGTTGGTCAAACTTGATTTCAGTGTAGCTGAATCAGGTGAACAAACTAAGGAGCGGTTGGAAAGGATACGTCAATCTGTGCCTCATGACAAGGAAACGTTATTCAAGGCCAAGGTTCGATGGGATGGACTAACCGACGTACGTCATTTAACATCTCATCGTGTCATATTCTTATTCACTGAATCTTTGTTTTCAGTCAATGATTGACCGAAAACTGGAGCCTTTGGTGAAACGACTGATGATAAAATATCTTGGTGAAATGGAGGAGGAAGATTTGATTATGTTTGTCCTTGAACATTTGAAGGACCATAAGTCACCTCAGAAATTGATTGAAGGCTTGGAACCTGTTCGTCAATTTATTTTTTCATTCAAAATCTTTTGTCTGTTGCTCACTACTTGACTTCATTGATAGGTTTTGGAAGAGGAAGCTGTTGAACTAGTGATCGGTGTCTGGCGGCAAATCATTTTCGAAAGTATGGCATACAACGAAGGATTGCTGACGGAGAAAGCTCTTGTTGACTAGCTTTGCTCATTGACATTGGAGGGGAATGTAGCACTGATAGATTGTACGCTACTCTACAGGGGAGCGCAGGTGCGTTGTGGTGTTAGGCTTTTTTTTTGCTGAGGGTACTTGTCGTTTTCTATTGCAAGTACACATCGTACTTACGCGTTGGGAACGGATGATGACAATCCTAAGATAGGGAGGGGTGGCTCTTTCAAAAGGAGATGTGACGTGAGTTCAAACCTTTTGATCTACCTCACGAGATGTGAATGATATGGCTTCTTCTTTCTGATGCTTGGCAAGGATTTATATGTGAACAACCCAATTTTACATAGAAAACAAGTTGTTGTTGGTCTAACGAATTCTTCGCTGAGTGTTTAAACGTTTACCTCTAATTGTTGTCTAAGGATAGATTGATCACTGAAATAGGCCATTCCAATCCCTCCTACGATTTGTGAATTCCTTTTGTCTTCTCTCTTGCCACTTGGCCTGCGATTAAGTTGACCGGACTATTCTCGGTGGCAGGATGTCTTTGACTGAAATCTTTGGTATTGAATATTGAATACCAACTTGGATCCATAGCAACAGGTAGTAGTATAGATTTACCAGGGCAGGACCCCGGAAAGCGGTTTGGTAAAGGCTTCATTTTGGTCGCAAGATAAATTTCGATCAGGGTCAATGGTGTCGGGTCCTATGTTTGAAGGGATCGAAACACCAGGTCTCGGCTGAACCACTAAGTTTATAGAGCCTTTACTGATATTTTAAGAACTAGTTCCAGAGTTGTATGTTGAAAGAGGCTACCCCGCGGGAAAAAAAAAACAGCCAAATGATTACATAATGAGCACTGACAATTTTCAAAAATTTTAAGCCTGTTCGGATGCGCACAAACTCATTAATCCTGCCAATACTTATGGACTTACATTCGTATGCCTAATCTGGCGGCTGGAATAAAAATTGGACGATTATTAATTGGCCAAAACCGCATTTTGGATCATGGATTCGAGGGTACTTTCCGGGGTCCTGACATCGCCGAAATTGCTTCCCCGCAGTCAGGGTCATTCATCAAAGTACTCAAACCTCAATGAATTTCCCCAATCTGGGGCTACTGGCTACCGTTGGTATTGGCGACCAGGGCCTCGTCACAATTTCCAATATCGTCTTCCCGCTCCTTCCCTATGGCGTTTGGATAGAGTGGGATAGAATCCGTTTTGGGTACTATTACTACTAAAAAAAAAAGTTGATGGTGTGCAGGGTATTGGTAATAAATTCTGACTACGTACATAATAACTACATATTTGCATACGTGGTACCTCGCCATTTAAGTGATGTAGCTAGCCAGAATAAATTCCAATTCCAATGCCAATTGCCAAGTCACCTGGGGGACGGGACGGACTAGACCGGTGACCCCTCCCCGATGGTCACGAGGTTAGGGACCAGCCGACGTTCAACGTTCAACGTTCAACTTGCAGTTTGACATCGACGTATTCTGCCTTGCTTCTACTGTATGGAAGGTGTTTTATCTTGAATTCTTTGATTTGTTGCACTGCAGAAATCTAAATATCATAGCTAGCTATATTATTATAATATTGGATAATGTAAAAGTTGGGATCGGACAAACCATGTGGGCCATTATCTTATTTTTAACTTTTCACCTTCTGACCCTGGTTCGCCTTCTTACGTATACTATGTATCACAGTTCGTGTCGGATCTGGGAGTGTAACACGGGGTATTTAACCCAGGCGGTCAGTTTTACCCCCTCCAGAGAACGAGCTGGGACCAGCGGCCACTGTCAATAATGTTGGCAAAATCTGTTGTTGCTCTTGCTCTTTTTTTCCAGGCAGTAGCCTCTCAATCCACATCGACAGCGACGGCTTCCACCACGGCAGCAGCCCTTACAGTTGCTACAGCTGTACCGTCCCCGTCTGCGCCAGTAGCTTCTTTGTTGCCTTCACAAGCCGCATTGCCGCCCAAGCAGGCATGGTGCCCTTCAGACATATTCTGCGCCGGCGCGGTATGTTGATTTCAAAGGTAGATATGACTTGATATGAGCTAAGTGTCCTTTAGTTGCTGCAAACTGTGAATGTTGCAAAAGTTTACCCCGATGACAAAACCTTTGTGGACAAGGTAGGTTTTTGCAATGATTGTCTACAAATCATCATGTTTGATAAATGGTTTTTAGCCAACAAGCAAGAGTTCTCAGGCAGTGCTTGCCGATTTCCAAAATATCTCCTCGTCGACGACCTATGGTCAAATCGTCAATTTTTTAGAGAACGATCTCTCCGGAGAGGGTCAAGAATTGCAAGGCCTTTCATTGCCCGACTTCAACGCGTCGCCACCCTTCCTCAATAACGTTACGGCACCCCTACCAAAAGCCTTCGCACAAGTTGTCCATGGTTTCTGGGCTCAACTCATCCGATCCACCAACGCAACTACACTCTGTGGATCCAGTGGTAATTGTGAAAGTAGTTTGATTCCTCTCAATCACACTTTCGTCGTACCTGGTTCGTGCATTGATTGTTCTGCGCTCACTAAATGACAAATTGACGATGATAATCAGGTGGAAGGTTCAGAGAAATATATTACTGGGACAGTTTCTGGATTGTTGAAGGCCTTGTTCAATCTCAGCTGTTCTCAGTCGCGAATGCAACTCTTCAAAACTTTATGGACCAACTGGACCAATTTGGTTTTATCCCTAATGGAGGCCGTATCTATTGTGCGCTCGTCATTTACTATCATTACACTATTTTCTCAAATGAAATGATCTTGGGTAGACTTGAACCGGTCTCAGCCACCCATGTTTATCCAGGTATGTCGCCACTTTCAAGTTTCACCATCCAAGCATAACTCTTCTAGATGTTATCACTTTACATTCAAGCAAGCGGAGACCGGAGCATTCTTACCCGCGCATTGCCCCTTGCAGAGGTCAGAATCATACCCAAACCTTTACCGAAGATATGCTCAAATCTTTTTGTTCACGTGTTTAGAAAGAGTTGCAATGGTGGAATACCGAGCGATCCGTTCAAGTGAAGAGTCCTTTCTCAAACCAAACGTTCACCGTGTATCACTATGCTGTCAACAACAGTGCACCTCGCCCTGAATCGTACTTGACCGGTAGGTGCTTATACCATTGGTACCTCAATAGACCTGTCTAATTTGTCCACTTGCAATCATAGATTATCTAACGGTCAACAACCCTACTGTGAAGCCTGCATTCGACGATTCCCAAAAGGCTGAGTTATACTCTGAACTTGCCAGTGGCGCTGAAAGTGGTTGGGATTATACCATGCGTTGGTTTGCTGGAAGTCCCAGTACGAACGGTGGATTGTTGAGCTTGAACGTGAAAAACATTATTGGGCCCGACTTGAATAGTATTTTGTGTGGGTATCGTCGCCTTCCAAAATGATGTCAACTGAGGTGTACTCTACAGACAAAAACCATCTTGCATTGGCCGACCTTTATGGTTCTTCCAATGCAACTGCGGCTAGCCAACACAGGACCGCTGCTGCATCCCTCAAAGCTGCTATTTTGGACCTTCTTTGGGATTCACAAAAAGTTTGTCACTCTTGTTTATGAATTTAGCAATCATCTCAACGGTCCATCACAGCTCGCGTTCTATGATTTCATTCTCAACACCAACAGTCGTAGTAATGTATTCAGCGCCGCCACATTTTATCCTTTCTGGAGCGGTATTATCCCCGACCAAGTTGCCAAAGACGAAAAGTCTGCATTTGGGGTTTTCGCGTCTCTCAATCTGGTGTTGAACCGTTATAACGGCACGTTCCCTCCGACATTTGTTGATTCCGGGCTCCAATGGTTGGCAATTTTTGCTCTTTTTTTTTGTTGACTAAATCATTGTCTGTTTCTGATGTATATATCTAGGGATGCGCCCAATACTTGGGCACCCCATCAATACATCGCCCTTCAAGCACTCCGCGCTCTGCCAGCAAATATCACAACAACCTCAATCCCATCACCACCCTCGGGCCAATCAACTTTTGGTCTGATCCCAACCGGTCAACTTGGTGTCAACGAATCCCAGCTCCCAGGTCAACCTCTCAGTAGCGGATCCTCCGTCATAAACTCTACGACGTCCGGTCCAGCTGCTGATGTCAACAAAGCGAGCGGCACTGTGATTAACGGAGGCAGTGCTGTCAGTGGAGAAAATTGGTCTCAGACTTTGCAGAGAGAGTTGGCCAATCGTTATTTCACGAGTGTATTGTGCAGCTGGTAAAACCTTCCCTTTTTTTTTTTGTCTTTTTTATTTTTCAATGCTTATAAACTGATTTACGTCCGGCTTTGAAAGGCATGCTACTGGTGGCTCAATACCAAACCTTCTCCCAAGACTTTCTGATACAGAGTTGAACGTTACGCAAAGTACAACCAATAACGGAAACGTGAGCAATTTTTTGATTATAGACCTTTTACTTTTTTTTTTGTTGTTGTGCAGCTAAAATAAAATAAAAACTAATCGTATCAAATTTTCAAAATGCAGATGTTTGAGAAATTCTCTACCTTGGACATTGATTCTGCTGGACGAGGAGGAGAGTATACTGTCCAAGTACGTCTGTCTCCATTACTGTTTAACAATGTTAGCACTTCCTCAAAATTTCTTCATTGTATAGGCTGGTTTCGGATGGACTAATGGAGTCTTGCTTTGGGTTGCAAGTAATTATGGTCAGGTGCTGGCGTCACCTCAATGCCCCAATCTTATTGCAGTAGCCACAAGATCGGGCGCACTCGGCCTGAACCAACCCATCTCATCAATCGGACTGACTGTCGTTGTTGCAGCCGGTTTCTTGTTGCTTCAATTGTAAATCCAGAAGGTCTTACCTATGTGTTTAGAGTTGTAAGTTTTTATACCCCAAAATTTGTCTTGTAGGTGGTGTGTATTGAGTGAGAGAGGTTATTTTATCTGGGATTAAAAAGTGAATAATTATTCATAAGGGCGCAAATAATTGACTCTATAAGTCATATATCGTCGGGAGGGATTAATCAAGAGGTTCATCGTCCAGCCGTGAACTAACATCTGGGATGGTAGAAGGTAGTGGCGTTGATTCGTCGTATGCAAAGAAATCATCCAAATTTAGAGGCCGTAGATCGAAACCCTAAAAGATAAGAACGTACACGTTAAATTTTTCCAATTAATTATGCGGAAAAACATACTTCTAGTTGTCCTTTTACTAATGCTTCATGATTATCTGACGTGTTCCGCATGAACTCTCGTACAGGAACCATTGCAGCGTTTCGACACAACTCCCTCAGATCAGACCCTGAAAGGCCATCCGCCTGCTCTGCAAGATCTTCGAAGGAGAATTGGGGTGAGAGTTTGGTGTCTTTTAGCATCTTTTATAAGAGGTGCTGAGTTCAGAATATATCGGATAAAGAAGGATGTGAAAAGTCCTGACTAGTTTGAGGATCTTAGCTCGTTGTCCGAGATCAGGCAACCCTATAGCGAAACGTTTGGGCATCCGACGAAGGATGGCTGAGTCGATGTCGTTGGGTCTATTTGTTGCACCAAGAACAAGGATGCGATCGGTAGCGGAAAGTAAGCCGTCCCACAGTCTAGAAAATAACATAGAAGCGATCAGTCAAAGGGGAGGAAAAAAACTGTCCATTACACACGTCATGAACTCGGCTTTCATCATGCCCGTCACCTCATGGTCGCCTTTGGTTCGTTCTCTTAGGAAAGAATCAATTTCGTCAATGAAGATAATGCTTGGCTGAGTTTTTCGTGCGAGACTGAAGAGTCCAGCAACCAGCTTGTTTGATTCTCCGTACCACTTGTTGGTTAGAACCGAAGCCGCGATGTTGATAAAGGTAGCTCCGGATTCTTTGGCCAGAGCTTTTGCAAGCATGGTCTTCCCACATCCTGGAGGCCCGAATAGGAGGACACCTTTAGGGGCTCCGAGAAGAGACGAGGACGAGGTGAAGAGGTTTGGATATAGAAGAGGATATATGACGGATTCTCGGAGAGAAGAGACGATAGGGTCAAGGCCACCGATATCTACAGCATTGGAAATTCAGCAAACAGAAACAACAAGGGAGAATGAGATGAATACCTGTGAATGTAACGTGAATATCATCTGGGTGAATAACCTCGTTGGCGACTTTGCCTAAAAGTTTCCGAAATTTGTTATTTGAAAGATCTGTGTGAGCAAACAGCCTACACACGTTCGTACTCATCAAGCTTTAGTTCGCTGTGTCCTAACCGTTTTAAGGCCTCCAGTTGTTTCGCCTTTACAGCATTGTCCTTCTTATCTGGAGCCATGGCATCGATTGCCCACTTTGGCGAGATAGCCAGTCAGCCAGAAAGTTGCCATACATGTGAAGGACGTGCTCACTCGCATGGTGTAGTACAAAGCTGCCTTACGTAGATGTCCAATAAATGACGGACAAGAATTGAAATATTAGGGTGACCCACTTGCGATGCCAGAAAGAGTGCAACTATGTAAACCTCGATGAGCCGACAATCCAGATATCATTAGCATAGACTTGCCTTCGAAAGCTGCCCGTTTGGTTCCAGCAGATACCATATTTTTTTAAAAGTACAGGAAGAAGAGTATCCGTGACACTGTCACCATCCAGATTCCATACGACTTCTTCGCCCCTCTTTTTAAATAACAAGGATAATGCCCCGCACTTTGCAGATTTACTCATCGTAATAGCAAATTATCTTCGAGAGCACGGGTGCTCAATCATTATCAACACCACGTTTACGATGCGCCCCCATTCACCTCCCCGCATTCATATCGATCTCCTCAAGAGTTTCTGCTAACCTTCAGCACTTGAAAATGACCTACTGTGACCCTTTTTTTTATGGCCAGCGATACTACCATTGGCATTCTACCAACATTACTCTCCCTCCAGTCATAAAACCATGAAACCTATAGCGCGATAGAAGAATTGCGCACCATCAGTCGGCCTGATGGTCTCTACATCTTGGATTTGAGCGGCCTTCGGTCGTTGATTATCAATATCATAGAGGACGAAATAATTCTCGAGACGATCTTTCCCCCTTGACCCAGAAAAATCGAGCCTCCGATGTGTAAAGGCATTGTGATCTACTTGCCACATATTCATGATACTATGTATTTCATTCACTGGTGGTTCAGCATATAACCTCTGACAATACACTCGCTGGATTTTCAATGGATTTCGCCATTCGGGGTTTGACCCGATTCCCTTGAACTAGTCAAACTATTAGAAGCGCTGGCTTGTCAACTGAACTGCATCAACTTTCCATGTGCATGCATTGTGGTATCTTAGGTTAACCCACCTCTCTCTTTACCAAATTCTAGGATCCATTTTGGCAATTTATATAAAGTAGCCAAGGAAGAACATATTCGACGGAGATTAAAGCTACAAAGCTTTCTTATTGATCGATAAATGACATTGCAGCCTGGCGGTACAGTCACGGAGGAATCACGAATATTGATCTTATTTTGAATCTTTTAGTATTGCCCTTGGCTTGAAGATTGAATATTGAACCATCACGGAGTAGAGCATTGTTTACCAAATAAAAATAATCACTCCTGGCTATGTTTCCACAGGAAAAACCAGTTTCTGAATACTTATGTACCCTTAACTACTGGTCAGGTTTTTAACACGGTCCGCGAACCTACCCGCATGCCCTGTGCTGTAGATCAGTCTCTTAACCTCCCCCTACTCCCCGGTCAAGTTCAATGTCGCTTGTTGCTGTTGCTCTCCTGTTCTCCATCCTGGGGGACTACTGCCGTGCCTTTCGAAAGGAGAGTGATTGCTAAGTTGGTTATACATTGTTCGGTACCGTACCTCGGTCATCTGTTCACTTTCCCCATCCTATCATCATCATATGGTTTTATAAAGAATTGGTTTTGTAACGGGCCGGCACCACATGAAGACATGATGCGAAAAAACCGTCCGTGTATCATTCAAGTTATATAAAATATCCCAAGAATGGATTTCGGGATGATTTTTTGTTGTGTCCCTTCATGTTGCTACACGACGATGAGTAGAAATATATAGTGTAGGTATATGGTATCGTACTTGATTATAGCATGAAAACAATCTGATATCAATTACCGCTGAACTGGTCAGCGATGAATATATGAAGACATAAAAAAAAAGGAGGTAGGTAGATGGACTGTTCTGGGAGAAGAATGAAGAACAACCCTCGGCCACAGGCCTCAAGGGTTGATGAAGCGATTCGTCGTCAAACATATAATCGGGCGTATCCAGAGGTAGATAGATGAAGTGAGACGGCTTGAATAGAGAGAGGCAGTATGCCTGCCATATGGACGTAAGGTCTCGGCTAAGTAGCTAAACACCAGACGTAGGCACGTTTACTTTTGGATGTGCCTTTTGAGGCCAAGTGATGTGGACGGATGAAGAACGTGTAGTCGAGCTATGGGTTCTGTTGGGCGTAGCGTTCGTGGTGTACGTGGGTGGAGGCTGGGCGAAGAGAGGTGTTGGGTTAGGCCTGGTGCGGTGGCACATCTTGTAAATGTACCACAAGAGGGGGATCGAGACCAGTACCACTACGGACTCGATATCAGCGCGATACGGCATGACAAGAACATGCATAACATACCGATCCCAATGGCGATGGCCGTCACCGCATTGGTCGACATGTGGCCATTATCGCCAACGGCACGGATGGTGGAGACGATGGACGCCGCGAAAGATGGGAGCATGAAGGTGAACAAGAAGCAGGCGAGGAATTGGCTTCCCATGTTTATTGATACAATGGTGTAGCGAGCACTGTAAAAAGTGCTTAGACGACAAAAAAAGTGCAGTCGAAATGCTTCGGAGGGGGTTTGGGATGTTGAAGGAGGAGGGAGGACAAACGGAGAGTGGGGCGGGGGTTGCTGCAAGGAAATAAGGTCATATCAATTTAAATGAAGCCAGGAATAATTTGAGTTGTTTGCATCGTGGGCATTCGAATGCGCAGCTTTGATGCCAATCCGATTCAAGACTCGATGACTGAGAAACCACCCAAGGACCCAAGTGGACTGGTTTGCTAATAGATAATAAGTATTCCTCGATTAGTCATCCGCCCGAATCAGGCGCCTGGCCCTGAAACCACTGGCGCTTGGCTTCTGGCACGCAAGAGTTTCACGTCCGATGCTTGAGCACCTGAGATATACAGTTTCGGGGCTCAAAAGAACAATTCATTCAGGTTCATATCTGTAGTCCATGATCAGTGAAAGACCGATCTTAAAAGAAAAGTACCCGCACCTTTCATCTCCTGCACCAGAATAGGATGAAATGTGTCAATGTGACGAGAATTGCTTGGCTTTATCTTGGCTGAATAGTTGAGAGAGCTGCAGACTGAGATTGGAACTCACAGAAGACAACGTTTGCGCTCGGCCCAAAACAAACCCTAACACCACGTTACATAACCACAGACCACGATGACAGATGTCCTCGTTACAATGCTTTTAAGAATATTCAGTCTATTACTGCTCCAACTCCCACTGGCCTGGTTGATATTACAAATCTACAGCTGGAGATTACGATTGACAAACCGGACTCGCCGGAATGCTTTGTTCAGGCAAATGGGCAGTACACAGGATGTCAAGAAACGCGTGGTGGGCTTCTTCCACCCATATTGGTGAATGTCCCTCTGAGAACCTTTCCCTACATCATCTGATGCAGTCAAGTCCTGAAGTAATGCCGGCGGAGGGGGCGAAAGGGTTTTGTGGACAGCTATTGCTGCCCTTCAACGTACAGATCCTGACATTGTTAGCATCGTATATAGCGGTGACATCGACGCTTCGAAGGAACAAATTATCGCTAAAGTCAAGGTAAAACCCAATTACTGTCAAGTTCAGTTGGCTCATGTATATCTTTATTAGGGCAGGTTTGATATTTCTTTGGATCCCGGGTCACTCCATTTTGTATTCCTGAATACACGTAACCTGGTCGAAGACTCTGCATGGCCACGTTTTACTCTCCTTGGCCAGAGCATTGGATCCATGTACCTTGCTTGGGAGGCCATGTCAAAACTGATTCCAGACCTGTATATTGGTCAGGGTAACTGTCATCTAAGAAACCGGAATATTCACGAAGGCCGATTTTTACAGACACAATGGGATATGCCTTTACCTTCCATGTTGTAGCTCTTTTGGGACGCATTCCCGTTGGGGCCTATGTTCATTACCCAACTATCAGTACGGAGATGCTGGCTCGGGTCAAGTCCCGTAAAAAGTGGCACACAAATACTGATGAAATTTCATCATCAACAACATTGAGCCAGATTAAGCTTCTGTGAGATCCTACTTCCAATCTTTATCCTTAGGCGATCTTCCATTCTGATTGCCAGGTACTATCGCTTCTTCATGTATTACTATGCGTTATCACTCCGGAATGCATCGTTTCTCATGGTAAACTCGTCATGGACGAAAAATCATGTAGATTCGATCCTGCAACATTCCGACATCCTTCTTGATGCAATACACATGCTACCCCCCTTATTCCTCATCAAGTTCTTCGCACCTCGGAATGCACCTCAAACTGCGAAAATCGTTTATCCTCCTTGTGATACCCGTGAAATGGCCAAATTTTCCCTTACGAACAGGGAACGTACCATTTTGAGTGTTGCCCAATTCCGGTCAGATTTTCCGTAGCGGATATTTAAATTTATTCCCGGGTCTAACTTTACTTGTGTTAGCCCAGAAAAGGATCATGCAGTGCAACTACGTATATTCCATCGACTGCTCGAAGAACATCCAGAGTATACGAGGAATGATGACCAAAGAATCAAATTGGTACTTGTTGGCGGAAGCCGCAATGAAGGCGACGCTCAGCGAGTAGACGGGCTTCGCAAGCTCGCAAAAGAACTTGCTATCGAGGTTTGCCCGATTAATCTGCTATAATTAAAGACGGCAGTGATGTCTAAATGTTGTTCCATTTTGACTTTTTAGTCTCAGGTGGAATTCGTCGTGAATGCTTCTTACCCATTGGTCCTCCAATGGCTGTCCAAAGCAAGTATCGGCTTAAGCACGATGGTCGACGAACATTTCGGCATCAATATTGTTGAATTAATGGTGTGTATGCGACCATTTGTCATAATGGAAATTTTGATAAAGATCGTTATAGGCTGCTGGCGTCATTCCTGTCGCTCACGCATCGGGCGGACCCTTGAAGGATATAATTGTACCCTTTAATGGCGAACGTACAGGTTAGTATGGCGTGTCTATTGCCAACGTAGATCTCATACAAGGTTTTAACAGGTTTTCATGCCGAAACCCTTGAAGGATTTGCAGAGGCTCTTCAGACCGTCTTAACCCTTTCTCCTGATGATGCCGTATGTATGCGATGGAGAGCTCGAGCATGGGCAGTGCAACGATTCTCGGAAGAAGAGTTTGAAAAAGGGTGGAATCAAAGCGGATGGGGCACGTGGCTGCGTCCTGTATGATTGAACCGCATGTAACATTTCCGAAATGTAGTCCACTCGCGGAATCTTAATTAATTATAAGTATTGCTCTCGGAAATTTACTGTGACAGCGGCGAAGCGTCGGAAGAGGTATATCTTTCAGATCTACCGACCTACGGTCATGAAGACCTTTTGGTTACTGCAAACTTCAATTATATACGGGTACATGACGGACTTGTATTTTTTTTTTGTTTTATTTTTTGTTTTATTTTGGGTTCTACTTTTTCACTGGCGATATTGCCTGTCGAGACCCCAAGAAGCTGACGGCTCCATGTGGACGAGACCACCCGGAGTTTCCTTGTGCCAAAGATGCAAACCAATGGTAAAAGACTTGTATGTGAACGGTTGGCTCCAGCCTCGTCGTTGTGAGACCGGTACGAAGGCCCGAAATGAGAAGAATTAGCAGCGTAAGAAGCGACCTGATACAGGGAACTTGTCGATCTCTCACGCGACGCCACCCGGAACTCCAATGGAAGCAATAATACATTGCAACTTATAAATAAATAAAAACCAACGGTCAAAAATCAGGTTCAGTTGGTTTTAATGACTTTCAATCAATACCTTCCGGAATCCAGTCGAGAGTTGAACTGGCTTGACAAGAGGACTGGAATGGGTCGGACGGGTCTTCGGCGATTCGCCATCAGCGCACGAGCTGTTTGAACCCCTTGCGTCTCATGTTTTTGCCTCATGGCCTCTTAAATTAGACGCCCACGGACCAAGAATACAGTGAACAATGGATTCGCCATTAGATCGATAAAATGTTTTATGGTATCCAAGGTTACGAACGTTTCTGGTTTCAGCTATCCTATGACAGGACGCCACCGTGTCCACTAGAAGCAGTATATTTTTATTTTTCCAAGGTCTGGTCAATGAACATGTAGATCGCTGTGTGAAACGAATAAGCGAAGAAGGCAAAGAACCAGCAAAATGATCGTTAGTACGAGAGACAAAGCCAATACGGCTGCGGGCATCCATGTGCTCATAATAAGCTGCCAAGATTTTCCAGAGGGGCGGACCGGACCGCCAGAGACACAATGAAACGGATGTTCTTCCTGAGATCGTGTCTCTCCCTAGGAATGATTCTATTCGCGTCCTCTTCGGAATGTGATTTATACATTGATTCTTCCATTTGGACAAATTGATTTACTTGCTGCATTTATGCTATTTTGGCCAGAATTTCTTCTCCCTTGCCTTGAACCTCGCTCAAGCTTGTAAAACCGGCCAGGCCAAGGGTGGTATCTAAATCACCCAGAGTATGCTTCAAGACCTGTTCAACCCCTGCTTGCCCTTCAACGATCGAACCGTACAGCCATGGTCGGCCCACTTGTATCCAATATGGTTAGTCAAATATGTTACTCTAAAAGCTTGAAAAGGCGCATACGCAGGACTGCTTGTGCACCAAGTGCTAGAGCTTTGATAATGTCGCTCCCAGTTCGGATTCCTGAGTCAAAAAAGATCGTCAACTGTCCCGAAGATTGAGCTGCTTGAATCGTAGGTGACTTCATAATCGTTTCCAACGCAAGCAACGCTGGTATGGCTCCGTCGACTTGTCGACCACCTAACGTTTGAAAAAGACAGGGCGGGAGATAATCAGCTACACCCTGTCTAGACAGCAACAAAAAAAAAGAAGAAGAAAATTTACCGTGATTGGATATGACAATCCCATCGACGCCATAAGTCAGTGCCTTTTCCGCGTCCTGAACAGTGCCAGATGTCAGGCTTTGATTGGAACAATCAAAGAATATGGCACGCACATGGGTATTTAAAATACCCTTCAGTACCAAAGGACCTTCCCAATTATCTCGTAAAAACTTGACGTCATCCCAATCATGATATGTATGTGTTTCCTTGATCCATTCCATTCCCAAGAACATGTCTTCTCGGACCGTGGCATCGCCAGCCACATACTTTCTGTCAAACTTGGCTGGATCATACGGGAACTCAGGATGTTGGTTGGTCACCGGTTGTTTTCCGTATCGTGCCATGAACACCGGGTCAGACATGCCCACCTGCACCCCAAAACCGTGTACGAAAGGGACATATGATCTTTCGAGATCATGTGGTCGCCATCCCATCGTCATAGTGTCTAGAGTAACAACCAGTGCTTTGTAGTTGTTCTCCTTTGCTCGTTTGAGTAAAGAAAGAGTGACATCATTGCTACGAGGCCTGTGTATGACAACGTTAGTTACCAAATGGTGGAGGTCTTAAAAAAATAATCTAACCAATAAAGCTGAAACCAACGATGACCGTCACCACTAACCTCTGCAACTGCTTCCATGGTGCGACTTGACGCGGTACTTAGGATGAATGGCACTCCAAGGGCCTTTCCAGCTCGTGCAGGATTGAACTCAGCGTCTGGATGAAAGATAGTCTGCACCCCAACCGGTGCCATGATGATGGGTGAAGGATGTACGACTCCAAATATTGTCGTCTGCAATTCATTCATTCAATGTCGGCGAGGACTTAATCCAGACGACGGCATACCTCTAAACTACGTTTGTTTGCATTGACTAGCATTCGAGGTATGATCCCATATTTATCGAAAGCTCGGAGATTGGCGCGATAAGTGGAATTTGTACCAGCACTTCCACCAGCGTACATGAAAGCACCTGGTGATTGTACCTTATAAATGATCGAAAGGACACTTAGATAACAGCAAACACACCGCCATAATCTTTGAGCTTTTCTCGCGCTTTTGCCTCAATTTCCTCGAAGATTACTGTTCCAAGAGGTTGGGGACCACGACGGCCAGCGTAGACATTCAACATGTACGAACTCCATGCATTCGCTCCCGAGTTGAAAGGACCCGTCTCCATGATAAGACTTTACAAGCTTTACCTCTAGATAGGATCAATTCGAAGGAAGAGAGACAGACCTTGATGAGTTCCTTCTCTTATTGCGTTCGGGACGGTTTTACCCGAATTCGAAAAAGCCTGAGAGATAGGACAGATTGTGTGGGTTATTTTGCAAAATTGGGCTCTCCAGGTCCACATGCGCATCTTTCAACACGAATAAATAAGCCGACAGTTGCTGACAATATAAGAACGGAACAATGTACTTGTCAGCAGAGCGCATCGTTGCAGCCATACATAGTAAGTACTCTGTGTGCGGCCATGTCAGCTATATAAATATTAAATAGATCTGACTGACTCCCACTCAAGGGTCGTTCAAACTTCACTCCCTTGGCGTCGTCTTCTTGTTTGTTAGCGCGTAGTAAAAATTAATAATAGATAATCAGGACTATCATGTGAACACAGTGCTGCGCTGTCGTATGTCATCACGTTTTTGAGCTCTGATAATGAGAAAGGACAACACTGGTCAGGTTACGCAGGAACATGGAGTGATTCTAGGTGACCACGGAGGACGGAAAGTAAGTGCTTTGCGGTAGGATTGTGATTGCCTCCTCCTATCACATTGACATTTTTGCAACTTTTTTCTAACCGTTCATCTTCAAGATGTCTTCCTTGCGTTGGACATCCATCATCCACGATTCTTCGTTAGTTTGTAAATACAACTTTACAACAATTGTGAATACCCTTCCTTTCTGTCGACTTCGAATGTATGAAATAAAATTCTGGTGTTGTTGAGCGATGTATACTACTCAAGATTTAGGACTGCTTGAAAAGGTAGCTCATAAGAAATGCAATCCCGGAGGAATGGATGGATATCATATCGCATGCGATAAAAAGGACGAGGAAGAAGTGGTACGAAACAAATTTGAACAGGCATATTGTGACGGACTGTATTCACGAAGCAGCCTCGAGCTTCTCCAAAAGTTCCAAGTTTTGGAAGCGCCGGAATTGAAGAAGCAATAATCCAAGTTCTATAAAAAAAACAAAATCAGAAACATTTTCCTCGCTGTGGTCAGACAATACTTACAAGGTCAATCTTTGAAAATCTGCGACAGTGGGGACGTAAGCCGTCAAGCACCAATATGAACGAACATGACCCAGCCTTCCAAGGGCACACGCCTTTTCCTCATTGCCCGAATAGCCACGTTGAGCGCCTCCGCCGAATCCCGAAAGTCCACCTTGTTTCCTGGATTGCGAAATATATACTTGTAAAATTCATTTGAAATAGTCGGTCCATCTTCATCTTCCATTGCCCAAAACGTCCCTACCACACTTCGAAATCCACAGAACTGCTGAATGGATGGTCTCGTCCGGTGTATTGAGATCTCCCGCCGCACTGTGACATGCTGATAGAAATGCCAATTCTGCTTATGGAAGTCTAGCCTGTATCAAATCGAGCAAAGTGAGGCGATTGCCACCATGAAGCTGAAATGATGCGTGAAAGGGCTGAGAATCGTCTCCTAGATGGCCATGGCAAGCAAAGTGAGCCCAGAAGTGTTGTGAAAGACGACGGAGGACTGTGTCGCGACTGGCGTCTGTACCGACTATGACATCCACAAAGCCACCGAGTTGTTGAATATTGTCAATTTCTTCCTGGACATTTTCCAGTCCTTTGCCAGGTTGACCAATAAGAAGTAGTTTTGGGACAATGGATGGGCCAGACACTATGTTGATTCTCGCAGTGATTAGTGCAGATGATGTTGGTGTATAAGAAGACGTGTGGAGGTCGGGGAGATTCTCTTGCTTGGGCAGGTATGGACCTGCAGCGTAGATGGGTAGAGCACACAATTCGGATGTTGGACACCACCAGATACGACTCTTCTGTGGGACTGCCAACTCCGTCAGGCAATCATGGACAGGAGAAGCAATATCATTCCACAGATCGCGCAGTATTGGAAAAATAAGTTTTGATGGGTCGGCAACAACACCTAGGTCTCGTGCAAGAACAAGCTGCTCACCTAGGTGGGAAACATGCCTGCGTTGTACGTTAGGAAGGTCATAAGAATTGGGTGTTTATCAAGGTGAAGGATTATGGCATCTGAACGGTAGTTGCTGACGTTAACGAGAATGACGGGCCCCCCGCAGCAGCTGTTCGAAGGATAGTGAATGGGATAGCTTGTAAAAAGTTGCTGAAACCCTCAATTTTCCGAATTTGTCCAAGCAACTTCTCCCACTCTTCTGAAAGGATGCGATATCTTTGCATTTGGACCTCCGAATGAGGTAGTGACGTGGGGCTTTCAGTATCCATTGGCCCAAATTTCGACGACAATGCAAGATGTTCAAGTGGACACTTACACTCTCAAATTGACCAGCGAGCTGTCCATCAACCTGGCGAAGTTGGTCAAGTGGACATCTATAACCCTCCATCTTCGACCACAGTATGGTTCTGCCTTGGTCAAGTAGTTCAACTGCTGCTTCGAGGTCTTGCGCAATTATCGCTGCAGCAGCAGCATCGGAGGTGATTTTGGTATTTCGGCAGTGGCAAGGAAGTCAACGTCAGGGTATGAAATCAAGCAACGACCAAGAAGACAAAGTGATGTTGAGTAGGCCCATATAATAGAGCTGTGGTGATGAAGTCGTGCCACATTTGCCCACTTTATAGCAGCAGTAAGCCGGTTCTTGGAGTTTGCAGCCAAGTAGTTTGCTGCCTGTTCACACAGCATGATGGATTCATCAAGATCCCTAAAATTGCCTGACTGGACGAAGCGATGAAGAACAGCATTGGCAAGGTTGGCAAGGAGTTTGATACGAAACGGGTGACCAAGAGGACATAGAGTGAGTGCTTCCTGGTAGTATGTAAGCATCTCTTCTAGATCCTCCATCCTGCCCAACTGATGATAGCGAGAAAGAACAGAATTAGCAAGGTTGTTGAGGGACATGGAACGACCTGGATGACAAAGAGGACAAAGAGCAAGTGCTTTGCTGCTGTATGTGATTGCCTCTTCCAGATCTTCCATCTGGCCTGACTGCTCATAGCGAGTAAGAATATTAACGGCGAGGTTGTTGAGGGAAAGAGAATGACATTGGTGACCAAGAGGAGAGAGAGCCAGTGCTTCACGGTTGTATTTGATCACCTTATCCAAATCATCCATCCTGCCCAACTGGTCATAGCGACTACCAATTGCATGGGCAAGATTGATGAGAGAAATGGAACGATCCGGGTGACCCCGAGGACGGAGAGCGAGTGCTTCTCTGTTGTATGTGATTGCATCTTCCAAATCTTCCATCCTGCCTGACTGATTACAGCCAGCAAGAACGGCAGTGGCAAGCTTGTTGAGGGATAGTGGATGAAACTGGTGACCAAGAGGAGAGACAGTGAGTACTTCACGGTTGTATTTGATTGCCTCATCCAGATCATCCATCCTGCCCAGCTGGCTATGACGGTGGCGGCAGCATCAAGGTTGATGAGGGGGGTGGGGCGATCCGGGTGACCCAGAGGACGGAGAGCGAGTGCTTCTCTGTTGTATGTGATCGCATTTTCCAGATCCTCCATCTTGCCCAATGCCTAACTGCTTATAGCGAATAAGGACAGTGCTGGCGAGGCTGGTGAGGAACATGGGACGATCTGGACGAACAAGAGGAGAGAGAGACAGTGCTTCACGGTCGTATGTGATCGCGTCTTCTAGATCCTCCATCTGGCCTGACTGCCTATAGCGAGTACGAAGGGCAACAGCAAGCTTGTTGAGGGATAGGGGATGAGATTCGTGACCAAGAGGACAGAGTGCGAGTGCTTCTCTGTTGTATGTGATCGCATTATTGAGATCCTCCATTCTGCCCAACTGCTCATAACGAGTAAGGACAGGATAGGCGAGGTTGATGAGCAAAATAGAACGATCTGGGTGACCATGAGGAGGAGAGCGAGTGCTTCACTGTTGTATGTGATGATGTCTTCGAGATCCTCCATTCTGCCCGACTGCTCATAACGAATAAGGACAGCATTGGCGAGGTTGATGAGCGAAATGGAACGATTTGGTGACCATGAGGATGGAGAGTCAATGCTTCGCTGAGGTATGCGATCGCGTCTTTGAGATCCTCCGCCTTGCCCGACTGCTCAAACGAGTAAGGACAGCATTGGCGAGGTTGTTCAGGGAACTGGAACGATCTGGGTGACCAAGGGGATGCGCAGTGAGTGCTTGGCGGTAGGATGTGATCGTCTTTTCGAGATGCTCCGCCTGAGCGCTAACAATTATGCTCGTCAGCGACCATGCCAAGGTAGTGAAAGACGAGACCCAAACCTTGAGTTACAATCCATCGAGAGTGCCAGATAAGTCATCGCGCGGTATAGTGCGAGCACTTAAGTACCCATCTAAGTATTCATATGGCCCGGGCAGGAAGCTAAGGCACAAAAGACATCTTTCATGTTCGACCAGCGTCCTGTGATACTGGCATTCTCAGCTTCACTGGCAAGACTAAAAGAGTCAGCGGAAATGAGACACCATTTATTCAAGTACAGAAAATCTCTAAATTTTTCAAAAAATCATACAAGAATCCCAGCTCAATAGAGTGTGTTGTTGCAGAGATATTCGATGGTGGCGAATGAGGGGTGGTGGCGAACTACGGTTCAATATAGTAGCAACTTATAGGCAAACGCACCAAACGTGTGACACTGTCACGGGAACAAATCTCGTCCATTGGCAATGGAAGTCAGCGTGATATCGAGCAAACAGGCTGAGCGCTGAGGTGTGAGGATTGTATGTTTATTTCCTGTGCCAAAGACGGTACAACATATAGCAGGGAGAGAAAGGGCCCCGGGGCGTCTTCCCTGCCCGTGCTGGAATGAACTACGCGGTTGTAAGGGAAGCTAGTCTGCGCACCGATCGGCGCCCAAAAGACAGGCGAACATACCTTACAGAAAATATCGTGATCTGTAAGATAGAACGGTTGGAAGTACTACTAAGCATGAGCATCCCAACTACAAACCTCCAGGCTGCGCGTGTCCGACCTGACAGACATTCGAGGTAGTATCCAGAGGCTTGGAGGTTGGCACGATATGTAGAGCCATTTTCGTACGCGAACATGAAAGGCTCCTGACAACGGCATGTTTAGAAAGCTAGTATGCTGATTTTGAACCATATTTACGAGCCTCGGATAAAGGACCGCAGAACGTAGGCGTTCAGAGACTTGAGACGCCCGAAAAATATCCAATCTTTCTTCGACGTTAAAAGCAACAGTGTCTGCCATGATGATGATTTGCAGGAACAACGCTAGGCGAATCCTGGGATTAAGAACTTGGACTTGTTTCAAGCTCATTTTATTAGGAATATCACATGAACGCCCTCATGGACATGAGAATTGCTGGAGAGTGGATTGCCCATGTCATTGCGTGCTCTGTGGTTGGTCATGCATGATCAAACGCCCAAGTCTTTATTTATCCCACGTGCCAGCAGCCACAAGGGTCATCAGATGTGTGCTGCCACTGCGCTGTCCTCGTAACTAATTTATTGCTGGCATTTATACCTAAGCAAGTGCCAGGAGCTGGCATTCTGGGGTTCACAATGTCCTCGTGGCTTCCGACAGCCCTGCTCATTCTCCTGTTTGCGTCCCCAGTGTTTTCCGAACCGACCTCTCCAAACGATCCTTTCAGAGCAATATTCCTCCAGGTCCCGAAGACTTCGGAACCTCCGATATGTTGTCTTAAGCCCCTGACGTCTATTGAGCCTGTGGACGACGAGGTTCTGCTTTCATTTGAGGAATGGAAGACGAGGCAGACTGCCATGCAAGCAAGCACCGATGCGAAAGCGAGAGAGGCCACAAACCGTTCTTCCCTTGGTGGCGATACTGGCAGCGACAACGGCACCGAGCCTATGCCATCCCTACATGATGCATCATCTTTAGGTTCATCAAAGGCTGAGAAGGCTGCTCCAGAACAACGGACGGAGGTTTCTCCTCATTTTAGAGTTCCTTTGACAGATCGTTTCAATTACGCAAGCTTGGATTGCTCAGCCCGCGTCCACACCTCCCATCGATCTGCCAAGTCAGCGTCATCCATTCTATCTTCAAAACGGGATCGTTACATGCTCAGCCCATGTAATTCGTCAAAGGAAAAGAAGTTCGTAGTGGTGGAGCTATGCGATGATATCAGAATAGACACTGTTCAGCTGGCGAACTTCGAATTTTTCAGTGGGGTGTTCAAGGACTTCTCAGTTAGCGTGGCCAAGACATACAGCACTGATGTTGACGGTTGGACTCATGTCGGAAACTACAGGGCTAAGAACGTTCGAGGAGTTCAATCTTTCCATCCCCCAACCTCACTGCGCGACTTCTACCGCTATATCCGGGTTGACTTTGAAACCCATTATGGAAATGAATACTTTTGCCCTGTGTCTCTTCTAAGAGTTTACGGTCTTACTCATCTCGAGCGATGGAAATGGGACATTTGGGAAGCCGAGAGCAGGGTCAAACAGGCAGATCTGCAGAAAGGTAGTGAAATTCCTCTGTCTATTGGGGCCATCCTAGAGGCCTCCCAAACCGTTCGAAGTCCAGTTTTCAACAGAACGTCGTCCCTGAATGCTTCGATCGACCCTCAAACCGACAGTACACCCATGCTCTCCGTCATGGATCCGATAGCGAATCACCCCACGCTCGACAAATTTCATAACAGCCTTTCATTTTCTTCCTTACAGCCTACTGCCGTTTCTGAGCCTCAAACTGAACTTACCGCGGCCCCATCTTCAACGGAAATAGCTATCTCTACCATCAGTGACTCTAATGATCCAACATTACATATCCTCGACTCACCCTCGCCTGACGTAAATGAACCTTCGTCATCTAGCATACTATCTTCGGTTGTTAATCAATCTCAAACATCCAATATGCCCGTTTCTTCCTCCGCTCCTCATCCATCTGCATATGAACATGCCATCCCAAATAACACCAATGCATCTACTGCCGTCCCATCGCATATTTCCCCGCCACCAATAATCTCCGGAACACCTGTCACCGTGGTAGGTACGAGCTCTCCTTCTGTCGCTGTTGTCCCAGTTGCGTCACTCGCGCCACTCGCGCCACCTCCAACGTCAAGAGGTGCAGAATCGATATATAGTATTATCATGAATCGTTTGACGGCGATTGAATCTAATCACACGCTTTATACACGCTACATTGACCAGCAAAATAGTGTTATTCGGGAGGTAATCAAGAGATTGGGAGAGGACGTTGGCCGACTGGAGGGTAATGTGAGTACATGATAGGACCTATGAAGACTGACTGTTTTGAAATCCATGCCTTCGTAGAGTCGGGCTCAAATGTTGATGCATGAACGCACCGTTGATGATTGGGAAATGCAACGATATCAAATAAAGATGGAGTACCATGATCTCCTCTCTCGGATTGAAAATCTGTCGGAAGAGGTAATTCTTCCGTCCATCCCTCCTGACCATCGTTATTAAATCTGTCCGAAAAAATAGATCGTTCTTGAAAAACGCTTGGGAGTTGCCCAACTTTGTCTTCTCCTCGCTGTTGTCGTGTTCATGGGTCTGACTCGGGGTTCCCGAACAGAGATCGAACATGGTCCCCCAGTCAGGTTCAACAGCACGTCTATGAAAGAATGGGGTAAACGTCACTTTAGTCTCGGCAGCGATTGGGCCAATCGATTCAAGGGCAAGAGTAATACCATTACGAGTAGAAGCAGTGTTAGGAGTCAAGAACGGAGCAGAGCTCGAATGAGGCCGCAGCCTTTGTCAATTCCGACCCAACAGCCTTCGCATGCATATGGTTGTTTTTTTGTTGCTTATCACAATTTAGACTTGTTATTTACCTTAGACTTTTTTTTTCTAGATGGGAACAGCGTCAGCAACTTCACGTTCCCGTCACGGCAGCCAAGAAAGGAACCGCTTGAAACAATTCAATTGAACAGTGCTTCTGGGGAATATCACCCTCAGATAGGAACAACTCTGACGTCTCGTTCTCGAGCCCCTTCCCTTCGTTCTCCCCCATCAGGTCGAAGAACGCAGCACACCATGCAAAACAAAGCAATAACGCCTACCGGATCCTCAATCCGACCCCTCCAGCGGTCCAATTCACAGGGCGGCTTCCCAATGCATTACACAAATTCATGGGCCGCTGGTAATAACGTACCCAAAAGCGCCAAAAGGTGGGCGAGGACTGCACATCTGCACGAAGTGAGGAGCGCAGTGCCCTATTCTGTACTTAGTAACGCAGGAGGCGGGAGCGGACACAGGACCAAAAAGGGGAGTAGCGAACGTCCGGGTCCAAGGTTGGGTCATGACCGAGCAAGGACTCCAAGAGAGTTTGAGTTTGATAGTGGAAGTGAAGATGTGTTTTCCTCAGTTGCTCCCAGAAGATTGGCCAGCAAAGGCAGAGTGACTATGGCCGGAAAAGCAGAGCCAAAATTTCCCGATGGCCTACTCTTTAAAGCGGATCCTCCTGCAGATGATGGGGATCCTTGGGTCGACACTGATAGTGTCGATGGTTCGGAACTGGGTGCCGATCTGGTTGGCGAGTTCTGAATACCGTTTTCCTTTTTTTTTTTTTGATGGATTGTTATTTGATCTCTCCTTGCATTTTCGTTTCACGACAACCATTCACAGACCTCTCGCATTCTTACTCATGTCTTCTTACTGCAATCATCACCATCATTGCTATGGTGTACAAGTCCGATCCTCCAATGAAAATACCGCAAGACTCAAGTTTAGGCTAGTAGTTCACTTTGTATCCATTCTCTCTCTCAGAGTGGCAATACAGTCGACCTTTGCCCCAAGCCATACTCGTGATAACCCATAAGTAACCCATAGGTTTTCGGCGTCCACCAACTCTGTTAAACAGTAAAATCCCGTAACTCTTTGAAATTCTATACTTAACCCATAGCCAAACCTTGTCATCATAACCCGTACTCTATACTCAGTTGATATGATGTGCCTGGAATGTAGAAACTAAGCTAAAGATGCGCTACAGTAACATATAACATCATGCCGCAGATAGCTTCAGTAAATTTTCAATGTTGGAAAAATCCTCTGCACGTGCTTAAATCTGGTCTTACAAAGCTCAAGAATGTCATAAAAACAAAAACAAAAAAAAAGAGAGATGATCTCTTGGCACGCCCGCATAGGAAGGAGGAAAATTTTCAACCGAGGAGGGATGGTTGGATAGTGCAGCGCAAATTATGGCAGTGAATGGGGGGAGGCTATGATCATGACAAAAACTTACACGTATAGAAGCTCGCGCGGTATTGGTGTAAACGCGTGTCCAAAAGTGGAAGGTGGCACGGTCACGTGCACTTGATCACAGGATAAGTTGAACTTCGCCGAGTTAGTCTTTACTGTCATGGCAGAGAACGAACGACCTTTGAATGTGGTTGATAGCCCCCCAAAGCACATCCACTATTCTACCATAAAAAATCAGAGAACAACCGTCAAGAATAACAACAAAATGTACAAGTCGCCAATGGTGGGCGACAGGAACTACAACGCTGGAGGAGTGGCCACAGGGGATGATCGTCTTCCACGGTTGGTAGATACGACCAGGATGCAGTTAATCAGTCCACCACCGGAAGAGATGCTCAGGAAGACCCCAGTATATACTCTTCGTTTTGTTCTATGTACGAGGTACTGATCATGCTCTGTCTTATAGCCTACTGCAGCGAAGAGGAAAAGAACTCAGCCTGCACACACCCCTTCCACGCCCTCGTCCTCGAGGGCTGTAGACGCAATGAATCAAGACAACGATTCAGGTGTACAATCCCCACAAGTTATGGAAGCGACTCCAAACCCTAAGCCACGTAAACAAGGACGGCTTTACTCCTCTAGAAGGAGCGCAACTCCCATTCCTCCTTATGAGCCCCCCTTGGATGTATTCACATCGCCTAGAGAGGTGTTTTTAACCCCCGCGGTGACCAAGTCGATGAGCAAGTCGTCGAAGAGGAAGTCTACAGCATTGGCATCCAGTTCCAAGTCAGCGAAAGGCAAAAAGAAAGGGTCCACATTGACGGTCGTGACTGCAGTAAAGCAAGAGTTGCCAGATATTGACTTGAGTTTGCCGATGCCGCCACCAAGTCCAACCGACGACCCGTTGTTACTGTCGGGTCCGCCTGAACCTGAGTTTGACCCCGAGCCGACGCCTCCTAGAAGGCGGGAGATGTCCGTACAGGTTCAGGTGGAGCAGGAGGTCGATGTTTGGCATGGGGATTTGCCGCCTTCATCCCCAGGATCACCGTTATCCATGGAGCTCGATCCAGACGACGCTGGTATATCGCCTGTGAGACTGTTCGATTTGAATGACGCTTCCCTAAGTTCGAATGGCGGTTGGAGTGATATTGAGGATGAGGGTGAGCAGGGACCAGCCGTCGCTCCTGGATATATGGAAGGGGAGGAAGGGCAAGGTGAATATACGGGTCATTGGAAGATGATGCTTGTGCGAACAAAGCAGGATCCACCGAGTAGTGCCACTAGGGGGAGGATGGAGGAGTGGGGCAGACCGATCAGTCCGTTTCCGAAAAAGGTGGCTAGCCTGGCATTTTTGGAAGAGGAGGCGGAAGGCGAAGAGGGACATCAGGACGATCATCAGCAGGTAGGAAGCCAGGAAGAGGAAGGGGAACAATGTATGAGACATGAAGAAGAAGAACGGGAGGAAGAAGAGGTCAGGCGGATGTCTGTCGAACCTGAACGGGTATTAGGAAATGTCGCCGATTCAGCAGATGTGTCTTGGTATTAGGAAATGTCGCCGATTCAGCAGATGTGTCTTTAAATGCTGAAGAATTATCTGGCGAAGGTCGCCTAGAGCCAATCAATCCGCACGACATACAGCAGTCACCTCGCAGCCTACTGCCCGATATACAGCGACACCAAGAGGAGGAGGAGGAGGAACAGGAAGTCCGCCAGATGTCTATTGAGTTCGATGATGATGATGAACCTGCCAGTCCATTCGACAATTTTGAACCTGCCCCCCTGCAATTTCAGGAAAATCTGGCTTGTGGAAATCAATCTGTGTCTATTCCTGCTGTTCAGCCTCGTCGCCAGTCTTCGCCCGCTCCAACCGTTGAACTTATCGTATTTCCTTCCATCGGGTCATCTCCAGAAGCTTTCCCGTTGTCGCATTCTACAGGATTAGAGCATGGAGTTACGCCAGCCACAATTGTCAATGAAAATCATCGGACACAGACCATTGTTTCAGCACAGGAGGCAGATGGTGGTCAGAGCAGCGATGACGGTGATGAGTTAGGTCTTGTGAAGATCACCAGCGCTGATCCACGTGCGGCCGCGAGGGCAGCTGCAATTCTGAAGCAGGTAAAAAATCATTCTTTACGTTTTGAGTTTTCTTAGCTAATGTGTAAACAGCATAACTATGATTGTTATACCAATATCGAGGCAAAACGACGCCATCTGGAGGCCAAGCATAGGCGAAATTCGCATTCCGATATCGAGGACTTCGCTAAAGCATCTAGAAGGCGCGATGTTTCTGGTTCAGGTGTGGCCAAAGTGTCAAACAGTCGTCGACGTCGTTCAACTTTAGGCATGGGCGTGATTGGTGATAGAGTCTTCATTCCAGGAAGCCCGGCGATAACTCTGCCTGAGTTGCTGCAGGAGGCAGAACTTGAAGTGAGGGATAGTCCACAGAGCTTGAGTCAGAAGTCCTCCTTGGTTTTAGCAGGGAGAGGGAGAGGAGATCCATTCAAGACGCCGATAGCAACGAAGTACAGAGCGCAGACAGGTAACACACAGGCGGCCGATCCCGAAGTTTATGGCAGTGATGTAGGCGAACGGGAATGGACGAAGGAGGACTGGAAGCACCTTGATGCTTGCTTTACGGATCAGAGGCTGGAAGTTCGATCAAGGCTTGCAGGCACGGAACAGAATCTGTTGGCGCCGGTCGATATAGTATCCATCAATGATGTTGTTGACAAGTTTGTGGCCTCGAAGGGCGGGTTTAAAATAGTCGCGAGGTTTGGGGCGTTATGGTCCAGGTATTTTCGTGATTTTATTCGTAATACATCGGATACTCAACTAGTATCTTTCAGGGAAAACCTCTTGGAGAGAACGCGTGCATTGCAGAAAAAACAAAGGTCGGGGCACATTGCGCCGCCAACTACGCCTTACACACCTTTGTCTGTCGGCAGTAACAGCAGTGTATTGGGAGGCAACGGGAGGGTGCCACGCATGCAAGTTCCAGATTTTACCCCTCTTGGACGTCGTGCAGCCCCGCCCCGAAAGTCTCGATCTACTTTGCAACAGCCCGTAATGCATGATATAGCCTCTGAAAATCTCACCCCAGAGCAGGAGGGGCCCATCATCCCCCCGACGCTGTTGGCACCAAGATACTCGCATCTCCTCGAGGAAGCCATTGCCGTCAGCCAGCAAGGGTCGACTCTGTCGCCAGGGCAAGGAAGACATGATAGCTTCCCACAATCGGAAATCGAGGACACGCCGCATTCCTGTGATGTCCCGTCGACGACGATCGGGAAACGTGTAAAGGGTTTTTTATTCTCATACCTCCCATCTCTATCGAAATCATCTTCTGCGGCTAGGAAGGCCCCAATTTCATTTCAACCTAGCCTTCCCGTCCCTCCAATTGACATTCTCTCGAAGCCCCGTGGCCCTGTCGTAACGCCAGCTCGTGCTCCTCTCTCAAAGCCCAAGCATCCAAAGGAACTTGTTGTTTTGAATCCAGCACCCCAGCCCACGACAATCTCACATATACCGCGCATGATAAAACCTCGACGGTTGGTAGAATTGCATCCTCCCGCTCCACCCCCCATCATCGAGCCCGCCCCGATTCCGAGGCCCAGACGGAGCAGTGGAAACAGCGTGAAAGATCTAGTTCGTGATTTTGAAGAGCTGCAGACGCTCGCCCAAAATAAACTGAGACGGTCGAAAAGCAATGAAGGTGGGAAGAGATACGCAGATAGAAGACCACATTGGAAACCCTAGTTATTCAATCTATTGCTGCTAGAGTGGGCAGCCAATCATCATTCTATCTTTGAACCTTCATGCTATCTGTCCTTATACTTCCCGTTCTACTTGGCGTTGCACCCACCTTTGTTTTATGGCCTCTTCCACGTCACATTACTCCTGCGAACACAGCACCTCGGCTCAATCTAGGATTTTCCATCAGGTACTCAGGAATCGGAAACGCGCCAAAAGATCCCATAGATGCGGCTACGCGTACAAGAAACTTCCTTCGTCACGATAAGCTTCGGGACCATGGTGCTTCCTCAGCAAATCACTTTTTTATCCCCCCAATCCCTCAAGCTCCGTGAAGAGTATTTCCGAGGCAACATCTTGTCCCTTCAGAATCTCGTTGAAGAATCTCGCAGATGGATCGAACGTCATCTTGAAAGCCAATTGGACTTGGGATGGTTAACGACATTTGCCATGATATTGGCGTTTCGATTCAAGCAGCGTGGATGTTCAAGGCTATCTCTTTACAAACCAAGTTGTGTGCGCTGAGATTTGGGTACGCGACTTTGAACGCTTGTAGCATATGAAAAAATGTATAGGATAATATATGCGCGAACTATGAAATCAACATAGCCTTTTTTGTACGGTACTATCATCCTGGGCCACAACCATGGAAGAACCAGATTGAATTAGAGTAAAAATTCCAACAATTCATTGTCGATCCACCAGTTTAACGATGGGCGCTGTACAACAAGACCCTACATCATCGCAAAAGAGAAGGATGATATATAACCGAGGTATTTATGAAAGAAAAGAAGGGAGAGGGGAAGAGGTAGAAAGGAGATCTATCAGCAGGAAACTTTGTGTAATTACAGTAACAAATCATCACCGGCGCCTGATGACGTTGGAGGAGCAGCATTTCCAAACCCGCCAAACGCAGGTGCAGCACCTCCAACAGGTTTTTGTTGCGTACCACCCCAGATACCTGCCATCGCTTTCTCTTTTTCAAGATCCTTTATCGACTTGCCAGCTGTTGTCGCAGCGGGGTTGGGACTAGATGAACTACCACCACCAAGCGACATAGACCATAGATCATCAAAGTTAGCACTCTTGGCTTGAACAGCTGCTGGAGGTTTGGCTGATGAATTTGACATCGATGTTTGACTGCCGCCCATGGTTGTAGGCCTCATGGGTGCTGAGCCGCCTCCGAAGAGGTTTGGTTGTTGTGGTTGTAGTTGAGGCATTGGAGAAGGAAATTGACTTGGATTCGAAGAGAGGGATGGAGTTTGGCGATGGCCACCCATGTTCATGCCCATTATTCCCATACCTCCTGCACCTGCGCCCAAATTCCCACCCATACCCATGCCCATACCACCCATTCCATATCCTGCTTGTTGTTGAGGCTGACCATAGCCAATATTAGCAGGTGTTTGAGTAGATGATGTGTTAAGCATCTCCATTAGGTTCGGCTTCTTTGCTCCTGTCGCAGGTTGGGGGGCAGCTCCTGCGGAAATAGTCGCTGGCTGCACAGGAGCAGCTTGGAAATCAGCAAAATCATCATCTAGTAAAAAACATCAAGAAGTCTAAGCCTTCTCAGCCCGGTGTAGTCTTTGGAAGCGAAACATACCGTCGAGACCAACACTTGGAAGCGTTTTGTTTGTGGATAATGGTACGCTGGGTTCAGGTGCAGGTGCACCGAAAGCGTCATCGTCGAAACCGCCGAGTAGATCCGCTACCGGTTCTGGTGCGGGGGCAGGTTTTGGAGTAGGAAGACTTGACTTCTTTACTGGGTTCCGTCCAGAATTTACACGGGTAGGAGAAGAAGTGACTTCGTCATCTCCTGCATTGTACTCTTCGTAACCTCGTCTGGTATCGCTGAAAGATGAGCTACCAGCTCCACGGCTGCTGCTACCGCCAGAAAAATGGTCTATTGTTGCTTGATTAGAATTTGACATATAGAAGGATTTGAAAATATAGTACCGTTGCTATAGTTGCCGCCGTATGATCCAACGCCACCGCCACCGAGACTGTCGCCCCCAAATCCGCCGTATCGACCGCCTCCCCCACTTTCGAACGACATACCTCCGCCAAAGCCATCGTTTCCCACACCAACATACTTGCTTTTGTTGGCTTTGGCCTTCCGGCGTTCCGCTCGAATTTTTTCTACATCAGAAAGGAGTTCGACGAGTTCGCGAGATCGATTGCGTACTAACAAAATTGTAGTCAGTTGAATAATGGAAGCAAAAATATCACGACAAGCAAGGGGTACCATTCAATCCTTCATCTTTGCCCTTGTCATCGATATAGTGGAAATTTCTGAGCATTTTGAGGGTGGAAATGTGGGAGCGTGCATCGTCTACCACACGCTCTGATCCGTGTTTGATCAGGTATTCCAGAAGTTGAAGAGCCTGTCGTATGTCCAAGAAACTGTCGGCGGCATTGACAGAAGGATGAAGCTGAATCAAACCTTGTAAATCTGGCGCCATTGTCTGGCTTCTTTCTCCATGAAACGTGCATAGATACTGGGCATAATTTCGTTGAAATGTTGGCTATTTTGTTGGAGTTGATCAAAAAAGGGCTTGTAGATAAAGCAGTTATCTTACAAATGGAATGTCCTAGAGGACGTCAGCCTGTCATATTCTTGAAATTACGGCTAGAAACGTACCCTTGTGCGATCTCTTGCATGAGCGTTGAGCTCGCACCCCTACAAAATGTTAAAATATTCCTCATAACAGACTGATGTTTACACACCAAGGATCGTCATTAGTAGCTTCTCTAACCTTAGCTTCCATCTCGCTGATATTCAGGACGACATTCTTCGCCTGATGACTCAATATCGTCAGCAAACTCGTGGAAACATGGCAACAAAAAAAAAAGGTAAGACGCGGACAAACCTGATTGTACATGCTTTTGATATCATACAGAGTGATGTTTTGAATGGTGCTCGACAGGGATTCTAGCCTATCCATCGTTGTAAATGGGCCGTGAAGTCGGAGGAAACGGATGGTTGTGTTGTTGTTGCTGAGCCAGCACGTCACGGAGCTGTCACATTACCATATCTGAATCAAAAACCCCGTGCGCTCAGGTACTTACTTGATTTGGAGGCTTAAAAACGTGGATAACAGGGGATGAGCATACATCTTTAGATCCACAATTTCAAAGTCAAGTTCAAGAGGCACTATTACTTTCGAAACTTGAAGTAGATTTATTTAAATAATACACATGTCCTGGTTCAATATCAAAGACTCTATTTCAAAGTCAAGTTCAAGAGGCACTATTACTTTCGAAACTTGAAGTAGATTTATTTAAATAATACACATGTCCTGGTTCAATATCAAAGACTCTTATTCCAAGTTCGGCGGTTGGTGCCTGACTTGCCTCATTCAATTGAGGATTTCCACGTGGGTACAAATCAGCGGAAGTTGCTGGGTTGTTCCCAAAACAGGTGCTGAGGGTTGCTCTCATCCAAATTCCCTGGTCTGGAACGCCCACAACAACTGTAATTTGTAGGGGATCGAAAGCTTTCGGACGCGCGATCCACCAGGTGAGAGCCTTTCAACGCATGTGCTAATGCAATCTCACTCGTGCGGCAGAGATGCCAGGCTTCTTTTCTCGTCGCAAGAAACCCCACCCCGCGCCAGTGGCAGTAGGAAACCGGGCAGTCCTACCACATATCACAGTTATTCCGAATGACCCTTATAATAAATCTTTCGTGGAACAGAAAATACACCCAGATCTCAACTCACTAGCGGAGGAACTGGCATCATCTCAAGGCCATGAGCTTTTTGATATGACTGTCGACAAAGGAAACCAGGAACTTGATGTCGAAGAAACGGGTGTTGTAGGTCTCGAGCCCAGCTCATCTCAAGGCCATGAGCTTTTTGATATGACTGTCGACAAAGGAAACCAGGAACTTGATGTCGAAGAAACGGGTGTTGTAGGTCTCGAGCCCAGCACAAGATGTGATCGCAGGCAAGACGGAGCGCATACACGAGCCCAGGGGCCTGAACAAATGGACATAGAATCGGAATACCAACAAACCGGCATTCCTCATATAGACCCTGCCAGTAGTACAAACCATACTGAAAGGTTTTCACGCCCACAAAGCGGTAAAGAGAATATTCATCTTCCGGGTACAACACCCTCAGACAGCCCCACCAGTATTAGTCCTAAAAAGCTGTGGTCCATTTTCGGAAGAAGCTCTGCTCGAATTCTCCATCGTAATTCCGATGCAAGCAATGCCACAAGCAGTGTATCGAGGTCCAGAAGTCAATCCAGTTCGAGTCAACCTCACAGCCGTAATATGTCCCAAGGCCGTATTACCCTGGCGGAATCATCACAGCCAGGAACTCCAAAGTCCCAAAGTTCCATGTATAATCTGATCCACCATACTAGGCCAGCCCCTTCTTATAACATTGGAGATGACCTTCTGCCATCACCTCACACGTTCGGAGTACCAACGCCACCCCGGGAGCCAACGGCTGGGTCAGCCCACGAGAATTCATATTTTGGGTTTAAAGAGACTCCACCACCTTTGCCTCCCCTCAATCATCCTGCATTTCGTCAAGCGTTGAAAGGTCATATATCACAGACGACCGATATTTTCCCAGTTCAGGCAATACTTGGCAATGTCCAGAAGTTTCCGCGACATTCTCGTTCCCTTCCGTCTTTAGCTTACTCTGGTAGCAGCGACACGCAATGTGAGACCAAAAAAGGTGTGATGAAGCGACGTCGAAGAGCAAGCTCAAGATCGAACAAATTTGATATTAGCAGAGAAGAGCTACCATCGATTGACAAGACAAACAAAAAGCAGCATAACAGAAATGACAGCGTTGCAAGCAGTATTGGAACAAGAAGATCAAGCGCAGAATACAGCGCCAAAAAAGCATCTTCAGTAGGCAATGGAGGCAAACGAGACGAGTGCTGGGAAGTACAGGTATCCAAGGAAATGGTTAGACTCGCGTTCGGAGAAGCACTACAAAATACAAAGAATCACCGTGCCACTTCCTCTTTGGGAAAGACATGCGGCAAAAACGTGGGTTTCTTTCTGTCACAATCATCACGGCCAATCTCACATCATCCCTTTTCCTTACAACTTACTTGTTTTTTTTTTTTTCACTTTCTGTAGCTGGCACTTGGAGAGGTCGTCGGGCTGGGTTCACCATTTCTTTTTCAAGGTGTGTTTTGAATTGCGGGTATGTTCCGCCCAATTCAAAATTTGGCTGACGCAAGGAAAATAACACCATAGATACCCCCACACGTAACTTAAGGGATACCAAGTCATCCAGCGAATACACTGCAATATCGAGTCCCAAACTCATTTACAAATCGAGTAACGTCTCAGCGAAACCTTTACGCCCAGGTATCATGTCCTATGGAGATGCTTCAATAGTCTCAGGAAATACTGGTCGAAAGGGAAAGGAGAGGGAGTCAGGAGTCACGCCAAATAGTTCCTATTCACGACGAGGGGGTAGAACGAATAGTACTCCTTCACGGAGCAAGACCCCCTCACCTCCTCCCAATCTCAACACCACGCCCTTTTTCGCTTCCCTCCGGGGGTCATCCTCTCTCATTGTACCCCCTACTTTATCCGTTATTTCCCCCACCCCAGACATATCTCCTGTCTCTCCCTCTCGACTTTCTCGTCATAATTCCCAACCAACTATGCCTACAATATCTGTCCTGAGAAGACCAATCACCCCACCTATTATCGAACAGTCACAATCGAGTGGGTCAGGGAAACGAAAGGCCGAAGATGCTGGTGTTGGGGGTGACAAAACACCGCCCAAAGACCCTAAAGAGCAACGCGCAACATTTGCTCCTGATCCTCGAAGTATGTATCATCTCGTCTCACAAAATTTGGTCATTCATAACCTCTCTAATTTGACATCTTTCTAGCCCATCGAACATCGACCACTTCCGGGCTATCATCGCATGCGCCCTCCTCGTTCAATCGTAGTAAACGTGTACGGTTAACAGAGTCATACGATGCTCGGTCAGGTTCACGGTCGACTTCACGCACAGGGTCGCTTCCCACGCCCGACGATAGCCCCCCTAACGCCAAAAACACAGGATCTTGGTCGAGCAGAGGTAGTCGTGATCCAAAGTCTGCAACTTCGCATAGTCACGCACCCTCTATGAGCCACCATTCACATTCACATGGACATCCACAAACGCATCGACCGCCTTCAAGACGGAGTTTATCGCAAGCATCTATTCCTATATCCGCTTTAGTTTCACCACATGCACCCTCGGTCGGTCGCTCGGGTGCTTACCACATGCGTGATCCCCGAAAACCGCCGCCTGTTCAAAGTACAACTTGGGGTTTGGCTTTTCCTTCGCAAGTGCGAGAAGGTGAGTCAAGGTGGGTTTGGAAGGGTTGGGTGGAGAGAGGAGGGAGTCCACTGCATGCTTGGATTTTTTTTATTGGGTTCATTTTGTTTCCTTCATGGTGGGCTGCGGCGTTTATGCCTGTGCGACAAACGAGGAGGCTCGGGGGCACAGATGCCGAAAAAGGTGTTGTTTTGGATGATCCTCAACTGGAACATGGTGCGTTGTTATTCTATTCTATAAGCGGAGATTAGTAACTGTTCCTTCTTCAGATGCTAAATCTTGGCGAAGACGATGTCGCATCATGGCTGCCGTGTCTCTGATTACCTATATACCATTTATTGCACTTGTCGCTGTTTTTGTTGGATAGACCACTCTCCCGCGAGTCGCCAGCTCTTTGCCTTTGGGCCGCGTTGCTATCCGCGTAACCGGTTTAGACTACCCTTGCCCGTCATCCACTCTCTCCTCTTCCCTAGCCCCCTACCCTCTCCCGAGCCATTCGCTTGTCATTATCTGCCTACCTCTCCCGATCTCGACTACAACAATCGCAGTTTGCCAATTTTTTGTTTCATACCATAGCCATTGACTCGTCTCAAATGGACTACAAGAACAGTCCTTCCCACTCTCATTTCCCTTACCCAAGTCATTCATTCCCTCCGCACAAAAAAAGCCTCCTTACCGTAAAATTACAAGTATATATCGTGCTGCGATTGTTGTTATTCTTGTACAACCACCTCCAATCATCACATCCGTGTTCACATTCAGCTTCTACATATAGATACCGAAAATATATTATGGATACCTTCTCCCTGTTTACTACCTTTTGTAGCCCTATCTGTGTTGAGGGTTGGGGTAGAAAAATAGATAATATGTGCTATCGTCTGCTTCTTGAGATGCACGTAGGACCATTGGTTGACCGTGTCATAGGACCATGAAGATGTACCTGCGATCAGCACACCTGTTTCTTGGTTTGTTTCCCCCGGTAGCGGTAGGTCGTATGGACGAAGGTGTTGGGGAATGGCATTAAGAACAGGTTTTGCTGTTGTGTGCTTCCCAGCCCCAGTTTTTAGTCTTCTTCCATGTCGAGGTCACCTTCTACACCAGCGCCTTCTCCAGTGTCATCATACACATCTTCCTCGTATGGGGCATCAGCATCGAGGTCCCATTGGTCATCTTCCACTACCATGGAACCCTGTTGCACCGCCGATATAGCACCATTGACGCCGTTTGTTTTAATGGTGGTATCCGGGTTGAACTGTGTCAACGACTGCTGAACATGTCCTACTATTTCGTCTATTCGGTCTCCAAATCTGTCTTCCAGTTCTTCTACTATCTACCAATGACATGGTTGTCAAAACAAAACAAAAAATCAGAAAGAGAGGGAATTGTGAAAACTCACTACATACAGTTCCACTGGGAGGGTTGGAGCCAAGTTGACGATTTGGAGTTTTTCTGCTTTGGTTAAATCGTACAGTGCGAGATCTTTGACAAGTTTCGTGATGCCTTCTTCGGTTTGAGAGCTGTTTGGTAGGTAATTAGCTGAGAGATAGCTGATGGCCTGAGAGAGAGTGTCGAATCCAATATGAATAATAATTCATCGTTATAATAAAAACATTAGTGTTACCTCAACTTCGACAGTCCTCAAGTTTTCACTAGCTTCCAAATGGGATACGTTTCCGACTGGGATCGTGGTTGAGGAAGAAGAGGTCGTCGCCGCTGATGCTTCTTCCTCCTTCTTAACTCTGAAAGCTGTTTTTGTTCGTAGAAGATGATCAGCCTCGAGGTCTCGTAGTAGATTCAACACTTCAAAATTTGAGAGTAGGGCCGCGCGTGGATTTACAATCTAAGGTAAACAAATTTGTTTTAAAAAAAGATTGTTGTTCAGTTGTTGGACGGACCTCCATGTAAATGAGTGTCAAAAACACGAATCTATAAATAATAGAATTGGTCTTTTTCACGCTCAGAGTGACGGACCGGAGCTGCGGCGGCGGCCTACTCCGAACCTAGGTTCATCTCGACAACGAGCGGAAACTACTTTGTTCACAGTGAGTCGGTCTGCTGTTGTCATAAATATGTATTACGATTCACTCATCTTATCACAGAGCCTCTGACTCGAAGTCATTTCTCTCGTTGACAATGATATTTTTATCGAAGCATTTTCATTCGAATGAACTCATCAGCGTCATGTACATTCAGTAAACGATTCAGTTTGAAACTTGAAGCTACTCTTTACCAAGGTCCTGTTCAAGCTCTAGGCCGCCGGATGGATTGACTTGTCACCCACGAGTTCTGTCTGTTTAAATTCGGGGGACAAGGGCCGCAGCATCATCAAATTCAACAAGATTTAATGCCAAAGATTCCGAAATATTTCTGAAAGGCACTATAATTCCCCAAGTAAGTAGGAGTTTTCCTCTCGAAAACATGTAGCTGCTGCAGTCTGACATTCGAGCTAGTTCTCAGGAAATTTCTGAACTCTAATACGACCTACATATTTTGGAACCTTAGAATGTTCGTTCCTTCAAGCCCTAGAGACTCGACTGGAACACTTAGCATCTAATTCCTGCATGTTTCGCGTTCTTCGTGTCCGTATGAACATTCAGAGCTCTGCTCACCATGTATCTCACTTACAGAATGATTCATGTTGGGTCCAAGTTTTACGAAAAGGCTCCCAGTTATGTTGGGTCAACCTCTATGTGATTCACTCTTGCAATCTTTAAATTGTGTTGGTTTTGCTGAAAAAGTACCCAGGATTGCCTCTTTCCCTATTTTTAAGCTCTGCCTCGATGCTGCAACAAATGAAACTTAATTGTGACGTTTTTCACTGGTGTGCCATATAATCGATTGACTGTCACACGGTGGCACTTTGTTGTTTTGCCCTCTGCTTCATTCATCTCTGTACACATCTCAACATGCCCAAAACTGCAGAAGAAACTGTGGACGTTACCTCTCTCATCAAAGGCATTCTAAATGGTTACCCGGGGAGCTCTGCCATCCTTCGGGAGTACCTACAGAATAGCGACGATGCAAAAGCAAATTTACAAGTAAGCTTTCTCATCCGTCCCACTGGTCAACACTCAAACCGTATGGCAGACTTTCCTTCTGGATGAAACATCATATCCAACTACATCTCTGGTTGATCCTGTCCTCCAAGACTCACAAGGATCTGCCTTGATCGCGATGAATGATCAGGTTTTGAGCGACCGCGACTGGAAGGCCCTTCGAAGGATTCATGATTCGAGCAAAACTACAGATGCATTGTATGGTTTCTTATTATGCAGATTGATAAAAATCTGACATCGTCTCCCTTACAGGCAAACCGGAAAGAATGGGTTGGGCTTCAGGGCGTCTTATCATGTACGATCTATATAATGATATGTCTAAGTAATATCTTTCTCAAACCACCTCTCTGTTCCCGTTTAGTTGACCGAAAACCCTCAAATATTTTCCGGTCGTACATTGATGATCTTGGACCCTCATCGTGAATTCGAGGCATTTCCTGGAGGTATTGAAATCGACATCATCAACGAAGGACGCGATTATCAAGATCAACTGGCTCCATTCATCCCGATCATAAAAGATCCATCCAGGTTCTACCTAGGAACTATCTTTCGTCTCCCACTGCGAACGAAAGCACAGGCCATTCGCAGTCGGATTAAGAACGAGGCTACTGCCGCATCCGAAATAAAGGAGTTACTCGAAAGCTTCGGCCAAGATGAATTGGAAGAGGCTATCCTATTCCTCAAAAACGTTTCGACAATAGAAATCCGTCACACTTCCTCCAGTGGCGAAGAGTACCTTATCGGAAGAGTGACTATTGATGAAAGGAAGGCTAGTACAAGCGTGTTATTTGCTCGACAGGTCAATTGCGAGGCGCCAGTCGGCGAATTACGTTCGCGGAAATGGCGCTTCTCCACTTGCCAGCTTGACAAATCTACCGCTGCACAGATCATGTTCGAGAGGCTGGGCTACAATACTGGAGACGAGCTGAACAAAGAAAAGCTTGTCGCCAATGTTGAACTTGCGATACCTCTAGGAGGCCCTTCCATCCAAGGTCGCTTGTTCACCTTGTTGCCTTTGCCGATCAAGACGGGATTTCCTCTCCACTTCAACGCTGTTTTCGCATTGACTCCCGATCGACAGAGCCTAAAAAACGTCGAGGAAGCTGGTCTCCCTGAGTCGCGCGAGAGGTATATTGGTTTTACTATTCCATTGTTATCCTTGATTAACAAAGCCTTCCTCAGGAGACTTGTCGAATGGAATCGCGCCATTTTTGAAAATTTTGGACCTACCGCCTGGGTTAAATTTCTGTCAGATTCAACGGTCCCAGCTGATTTTTGGACCGCATGGCCACCTGAGGAACACGACAAGAATTCCTATTGGGTCAAACTTATCCCTAGTATTATCAAATTTGCGATCACCTCTAAGTTTTCCATCTTTCCCTTGGTATCGTCGGATAGAACTTCATCCTTTACCGCCCTCAACGATGATTCCATTTTACTTGCCCCTCCTGATCCCAAAGTATCCTTGGCTCTTCTTTCTCGCCTGAGGCTCATGGTCGTTCAACCTCCTGCTCATATATTCAACATCCTTACCTCGGGCACCGTTCAGGTCTCTGCCTCCATTCTCTCACCCGCGGCAGTCCACAAAGTCTTACGCCTCAAATATTTGAATGATAAACAGTTCGCCCCTTCTCAGAAGGACATTGCAGAAGTTATCAAATATCTGGTTTTTTCGTCTACAACTCCGACTATCCACAACATCTTCGAGCTGCCGTGGCTGTTCCACGAAGACCGTTCTCCGGCAACGCTAACACAGTGGTCATCCAGGCCATCTCATATTATTCCCAATACAGCAGATGAAGCCAGTGTCTTGTTCTCCTCGCGCAATGATATGCTATCGTGGGCCAGTATGTCACCTGAACTTCAAACTTATCTCGCGCGTCAGGCCAGTTTGTTCACTTCAATGCGCACTGCGAACGTCATTTTGTTGACTCCGGACCATGTTATCAAGTATTTGCAAGAGAAGTTTCGAGGGTTCAACTCATCTGAAGCAGAAGTTGCAGCAGAGTCTACGGTTGTTGATTGGCTAGTTTGCTTTTGGAAGTGGGCAATAGACTGGAACGAAAAAGCTGCCCTCTTCAGCCAATCTGCAGCATTTCGCGATCTCCACTTACTTCCGACCAAACATCAGACTATCAGGAGGATGTCAAGCAAGATTGTGGTGTTCAAGCATATTGATGAAGCCGTCGTTGCAGCTTGGACTCAGCTTGGCATTCACTCCCTCCATTCTGAACTTTCCCAGAATGACCCTCTTGTGCAAATGTTAGTGGTCGATGATTTCGCCATTACTCCTCAAAACCGCTCCTACATTGGTTTCTTGGCCAACAACTTTGTTGTAGCCAATTTGATTAGTTTACGAGCCGACGCTCATGCTGCAATCCACCGGTCTCTGTACCAGGCTCAACTTGCGATACAGTCCATACTCTCTTCATCTGAGAAGGATAAGTTTTCTCGCCTACCGATATTTCACATCAGGCAGGAATACGGGAAAGACTCGATCTTAGCTTCTGTGTTTGGCGATCGGATTCTTGTAAAGGTCGACATCGACGTCCCTCTTCCCCTCTTTCCAGGACGACAGCCCATTTATGTTGATGTGTCAATACCTGGAACCCAGAAGCTCATAGACATGGTAGAGTCTACTACCAGCTATAATGAACTCGATCTGTTGCCGCTTGCAGTAGAGAATTGGAGGGCGCAGTCATCAGACTTGAAGGAGAAATTCATCCAACGAATCTTTGACAATTTGCCAAAGATTTCTTCTACCTGCCGACTCCGACTAAAAAATCTACCATTTGTCACTATCGATAATTCCAATCAACCTGTACCCCCCTGCGATCTCATTGATCCCTCATCCACTTTGTCCCAGTTGTACACCGGTGAGAAGGGAAAGTTCCCTGCAGGCAGGTTTGCCAGGGGCAAATATCTGTCTATGATGCGTGTCTATGATTTTCTGAAGTCCCAACTTGATCAAGGCATCGTCTCTGAACGCATTGGATATCTATCCAATGTCGGCCATTCTATTTCAACGTTTGAAAAGGCGAAAGTCTTCGTCGAGATGCTCAACGACAATTGGAAAGATGCTTACGGTCCAATTGTTGTCGAATCCCGAACTAAAACCTGGCTGCCTTCTATTGCTTCCAAACCGCTAGTCTCTCCTTCGAATAGTCGTGATAAATATGAGGGCCAAAATCAGCATCCACACCTCTACGATTTAGTGTTTGAGGTTCTGACCCTTACCCCACTGAAGTCCTCCGGGTTTCGGAAAGCAATTGGTTGGTCGGACGGTGTTTCCACTGATGTACTACTTCGACAGTTCTCGTCCGCACTGACCTCTCCGAGCCCAAGGAAGCAAGCTCGGATCATAAAGCTGATCACTCATTTTGGTCAATTACACGCTCGAGACATGCTCCCTGCTGAATTCCTGGTCAATCTACGTAACATTGTTCGGGATATTGCATGGGTACCTATCAGCTCTTCGCAAGATCCAGAGGCAATGAACCTCACAAAGTATGCCCTACTTTCTGAGACTAAACTTCGACTTCCCTTTAGGCAAGTTTATTGGCGAGATATCTCAAATGACTCTATAACATTCCTCCGCGCTATGGGCTGTACATCGCGGTAGGATTCCATTTGATTTACCGCACTTTAGATTTTGGCTCACAAAATTTCATCCCCACAGTCCGTCACTTGATGCCTTATATGAAGAACTCAGTCGATTGCTGAACTCTCGGGGCCCTGACATTGATACATCGATCATCGTACTCGAAGAGATCACGCAGCATGCTAGCTATGATCGAGCGGCAGTTCTAGTCCCGACCGCTGATGATCGTATCTGTGCACTTGAATCAGTCTACTATCAGGATGCACCGCGAACGTTATCACTATCGACATCATTGAACAAGTCCCCCCTTCATCGGAAAATTTCCATGGAGTTGGCAGAGCAACTGGAGGTCCCGTTTCTCAGCAGTGAGCTCTTAGAGCTGTGCGGGGACGAAGATGACGACGAAGAGCAGATGGCAGAAGACCTCCGAGATCGCATTGAAGGTTTCCTTCGGGAAAACGATGTCCATTATGCTGTCAATGAATTTCTCGCCAATGCGGATGATGCGAAGGCAACGAAATTCTCCATTCTATTAGATAATCGACGAGACTTTTTTGGGACTCATGTTATATCCCCAGCCTTCGAAACTCTCCAAAGCAGTTCTTATATCATATTCCACAATGATGCCGTTCTCTCCAATCTTGACTTTTCAGGTCTTAGGAAGGTTGGCAGAGGCGGGAAGACTGATGAGATCGATACTCATGGGAGACATGGTCTTGGTGCCCTCGCTTTCTACTATTTTACGGACGTAAGTACAACGATTACCTTGCCTTAATCTTACCTGTAACGACTGACATTTGATTCAGACGCCATTTGTCATCTCTGGGGAATATATCATGATCCTTGACCCCACCAGCCGTTGTCTTCCTGCTCGATCTGGCCAAAAGCGTACCTCACTCCAGAGGAAAATTTCTTCCATTGTAAAGTGAGTCACCTCATCATCAGCGTACATCGTCGGGTTGTAACTCGTACCAGGCACTACCCTGATCAACTCATACGGTTTGAAAATCTCTTTAAATTCTCCAGCTCCTTGTCGACCTATAACGGTGTAAGCTCACCATTTTGCAACATATCCTACGGGCCCCAGGCTGACAGGTCTTCTCAGACAATGTTTTGCTTACCCCTCAAAGCTACCATTCCTAGAAAACCTTGTGACTGTCGACACCTCATACAAGGGTCTTACAAAGAATTAGCTCAAAATGCCTTCTTTTTCACCACCCATTTGGAAGAAATATCTGCCAAAGAACGGTCTTCAACATTCCATGACGCAATTGATTTTTGGTCCATGTCTTCAACTAGGTCGGCACAACGTCCACTTGGTGATCGATATACTCGCCACGAGGTCAGCGTGAAAATTCGAGTGCGGGAGAAGGCTCCTGTTGTCCGAGAGTGGGTCGTTAGTACTTGTCACGCTAACATTCCCAGCGAACACGAAATTACGGCTGCTAATCTGAAATTGCCACCAAGATCGGAGATGACAGTTCAAATTGCGCTGGATCCGCTCAATAGAGCGCACTATGGGGACTCGGGATCATATCTCTTCTCCACTCTACGACTTCCAAAGCCAAATTTTTTGCCCTTCCACCTTCATGCTCGATTCGCAATCTCATCCAATCGACAAAGCTTGATTTTCAGCCCCGGACGCAACTTTGTCGACCCCAAGACGGCCTTCAATGCGTGGATACTTGGCGATCTTGTGCCATCATTATACCTAACCAGTCTCGAATATCTCAAGCATCGTTCAAGTGATGAGAATAGGGAACGCTATGACGACGGACTTTGGTGGCTCAACTCTAGCCAGCAACCTGACGACATAACCATTTTTGTGAGAGAGGCTATTTTCAAGTTCCTTCCGTCAAGTCAAAGCCGCCTCTTCCAATCCGCCAAATGGCGAATGGATAAGTTTCCAGGAAGCCGTATTCTCCCGTGACGAACCATCTATAGTTCGCGATGTCCTCACTCGTTTTCGTTTGCCACAATTAGTTATTGCACCCAGCCATACTGGTCTCAACACAGCCCCCTCAGCAATATTGGTTGACAGGAGATATGTGAAGGCAGCGTTTAATGACCACGTTTCAGAACTGCAAACGATCCTCAATACTTTTACCGTTCAAGACATTTTCGACATCTTACATTATATAAAGGATGAAGCTCCCCTTTCGGGCCTTCCGCTCTTTATCCTTGCCGATAACTCCCTTGTTTTTCTTCCTCGAATCTCTGAACGGCCGGTGTATCACTCGGAAACACGATCGCATTGTGTTCTGTTTTCATCGACAGCTTTTTTGCACAACACCTGCAGCGAAGAGATAATTCAAGCGCTTACTAAGGATGCCAGTGTCAATCTTCAGATTTTCCGTGATACCTCAGTACCAAAACTAGTTGAAGTTGAGCTTGAAGGTTTGAAGGATGCTCAGGCGAGGGCAGTGTGGCTTAACCGCTTCTGGGAAGAATACGATGGGTTACCAGGCCCCCCACCTCTTTCTTTACTTGAAAGGCCTAATCTTAAGCTTCTCAGTGGTGAATCTTCTCATCTATCTCTTGAAGACTGCCAACCCGACACCGTTGTACGAGATCCGGGCGACAACTTTAGATCGATGCTGGTTCCTATCCTCAAGAAACTTGATATCAATGTTCTGAAATACCACAGCCATCCCACGCTGATTAAATATATCAATGAGCGTCTTCCTTCCTTGTTGGTTAACGTTCTAAAATGCTTCAAGAGAAAGGATGTGTTGTCATTTCCTAGGCTCAACGAGGACGAACACAGAGAGCTTGCATCATGGATGAGGAGTGCATTTTTACCATGGGCGTGGGTGCCTCAACTTCCTATCGAAACACATCTCCTGCTTCGTCTTCCAATTTGGGAGGCACAATTAGGTGGTCGTCAACAGCTTCATCCGGCTTCCGATTTGCATGTCCTGCCAGACGGATTCGCTATGGGAGATATATCACACTATCTGAACCCCAATATCGCAGTCGCGCCAAATGGCTCCTTCTTCTACCATTCCGACCGTTCAGATTGCTTAAAGCCAATGTCGCCTTACAATATCCTCAATGTGGTTCGGCTCCCAGCTATCCTTCGTGACAATCTTGATTGTCAAAGGTACAAAAACTTCCTGAAAGCAATGATCGCTCTACCTGAGATCCACACCGTAAAGGCGGCGTTAAGATTCCCAGATTGCAATGGCACTCTTCGAGTCATATCCGATTTGTACGATTACAGTGTGCCTCTTTTTGCAGAAGACTTGAAGTATACAGAACAGTCGTCGTTTCTCCATCCGTATTTTCGTGATCTGTCCTTGCCCGACTCACTAGGTTTCCAACACGAAATCACTTTCAGTACCTTCAAGAAATGTGCGGAAACCATCGAGGCTCTTGGATATGATCCCAGCTTTCTCGCTGACACTCGCCAACGAAATGATTTGATGGAAATGGCGAAGGTCACCTTCGACTGTTATAAAACAACACTTCCTGCTTTACTCATGACAAACCAAAGCCTGTGGAGACAGCTGGATGCTATAGCGTTTGTTCGTCCTAAAGCTGACCGCCGTCAAGGGGCGTCTTACCACGTGGATCTATCATACTGTACTCATTTGTCTCAGCTTCTCTCGCCTTCTCAAATTATACGGCCAGAGTTTGAGCCGATAGCTTGGACTCAGTTTGCCCTCCCCCTCGAAAGAATTTCCGAAGAAGTACTTGCAGTCAACCGAAACCTAGGCGTGCCCAAAGCTTCCGTCATCGTAAGTCTCTTGTTTGGACATCCTTTCAAATAACTCATAACTTCTGTCCAGGTTGAACATTTGAAAGTGCTTGCGACACAAATCGCTCTGCGTCATCCCGGAGACCGCACTTTGCTATTTGATCTAAAGGCGACATACGCGTGGCTCAACGAAAACGCTGAAGATGCTCGGGAAGCTCTTGTGTGTGCAGTCGACATCCCGCTCTTCCTAAATATTGTGGATCCACTCACTAGTGAATGGATTGGGAACTGGCAACCCGCAGCAAAACTGGTGCTCAATTTTACTGAAGACTGCGGTACCTTCAAGGCCGTAAAAACCTTCCTGCGTGGATACGAGCAGCTTCTTCTCTCTGCTGGATGTCACAGGCTAAATCCCTTGAACCAAATCAGGCAACCTTCCACTGATATTTTGGGCGTTTCGGCTGACTTGGCCAAACAATTCAGCGAGATGCGTCGAGAGGGTCAATTAACAGACTTGTTCTTCGAGCCGACTACACAAAATCCTAATGACGAGTCTTTGGATAGTCGGGATTTAGCTGCGCACAAAGTGTTTCTTGCGGCAACTTTGCCTTACTTCCGGGATAAATTCGAGGTCGAAAAGCGTGGGCTTTTACAAGATTTTATAGAGCTTTTGTCTACCGCTACAGAATGGGATATGAAACCCGACGATCTCGAGATGGACTTAACTGCATATCTGAAAAGGTTTCTCGAGGCGACCCTGCCGGATAATTTCAAGTTTAGGAGTCAAAATTTCAAATTCGACGGCACCCGTTTCGCAGCCACTGCAGTGCTAGGTAAAACGCATTATTAATATTATCGAGACATTTGCCAGTAGTCATGACTTATATTCTTTCGGATGGTTAGATTTCATCTACACAGGTGACTTTGATTATCCCGCCCCATCGGATCGCACAGAGAGGAAAGGTCTTTTAGAACTTTTCCTGGAGCTTTTGTCCATTGCTGATGAATGGGACATGCCCAGCCTAAAAGCAAAAATAACAAGGGAGATCGTAGAGACTAATAACGTAATCGAGCTTCTGCCACAGAAGTTTACGCAAAGTCAGTTTGCCAGACCCGAAAATACTGTCCAACATATCCTGACATACCTTGAACCTTTAACAGTACTCACAACTGCAGAGATGTACCATGCTGAAGAACTTGAGAAGTTCTTGAAGGACTTCAAGGAAGACCAGTAGTCATGACTTATATTCTTTCGGATGGTTAGATTTCATCTACACAGGTGACTTTGATTATCCCGCCCCATCGGATCGCACAGAGAAGAAAGGTCTTTTAGAACTTTTCCTGGAGCTTTTGTCCATTGCTGATGAATGGGACATGCCCAGCCTAAAAGCAAAAATAACAAGGGAGATCGTAGAGACTAATAACTTAATCGAGCTTCTGCCACAGAAGTTTACGCAAAGTCAGTTTGCCAGACCCGAAAATACTGTCCAACATATCCTGACATACCTTGAACCTTTAACAGTACTCACAGCTGCAGAGATGTACCATGCTGAAGAACTTGAGAAGTTCTTGAAGGACTTCAAGGAAGACAACCCTATGCTGTTACCTATGTTGATTTCAGAGGAAAGTTGTCGGTATGTGGTTGCCCATCATGAACCACATCAACCCTTTTGATCATGTCAACAGCGATGACTCTGACGACGAGGACGCACGTATATAGTTTACAGAGGTATATACTAAGACAGTGGCAAGTCATGTAACCCAGGCCCTTGTGTCATTGGAATGAAATACAAATGAATACGAAGCTTTTCAGAATCTAACCGAAGGAAGTTACCTATTAAGACTTTGTAGATTCTGTCATGAAGAGATCATGCCTTCCTAGAATGCGCTGCGAACCATTGGTGCCGGAAAAAGAGCTATACATATTAATACCATTATGGCCGGTAATAATGCCCCTGGAACTTAATAGCTCTACAGATTCTTCTAGCTCAGCGCCGAACAATAGGCCTACAGTCGACTTTGCTTAAGAGCCATTGCTTTGCATGGCATGTACGAATCCTTTTAAATTTTCCCGCCCCCTAAAGTTTAGACGCAAACCATAGATTGTAGAAATTGCTTGCTCCCCCCTACAATATGTCATTAGAGATCTAGGTTATATAAATAATTGAGCCACTACAAACTAAATTTCAATTCCATCGTAAAACCAAATTGCCACCTATGCCTCTTTAACTCAAGTTATTTAATAGGTACAAAAAAAAAACAACCCTAGAAAGAAGTATATGGCAGGACAAGGTCACAGGAGGTGCTCACCTCCGAGCGCAGCTTAGTCCTTCAGCAGTCTATCTCGACCATAACGGCTGGAAGGGTTTTATCGTGATGGAACACATGAAATTTTCAACCTGCGATTATCGACCCAGAAAAAGAATATGTGGGATGCGTCTCAACGTGTTCCTCGACAATGGACACGATTTCACGACATTAGGATTGCTTCCAACTTAATAGAAACTGCATCAATGTCTAGTCAAGATTCATATTCAGCTTATATCTTTTTCGGAACAAATGAAAGTGAAGCCGGAATTGACAGGTGTGTGGACGTGATACATCTCCAGGAGTCCTGGGCGCGAAGGATGGGCGTATTCTCGATGTTTCAGCGCCTCTTTTGAGGGCTCATGGTGGTATACAGGGTTTTGTTTAAATCTATGTGAAGACGCATGCATGTTAATTTCCTCTTTCGTTCGATAATCGGACCTTAAAATACTCATAATACTCATTATGTTCGTTCACGATAAAAACTCTGTCTCCATGGGATCAATTACCCTAGCAAAACACACCCGATTCGGCGACATTAGAAAAAAAAAACATCCTGTATTTAAAGTGATCCAAAGGAGATTGAATTCAGGAATGCTAGGTACCTAATACAGTGACTTGCAGAATGTTTTGCACGAATTTTACAGCACACTGTTGATGTGACTGACAGTCACATTCCCACCTTCGAACTGGTTGCTGAGGTCCGGCTGGTGGGCCGGACTATGCGGCTAAATTTTGATTGACAGGTGGTCACATCAACCACTACGCTGTGAATTTCTGTGTGCATAACGTTCTGCAAGTCAGTGTAAGTGGTGAATAAAATGTAACAAACGATAGCTATGGGTTTCTGGCACTTGGGGGCAAGCACCTCAAAGTCGCCTTAAAGGCTTTATTTATTCAACAAACATCCATATTCGAACGCCAAACAGGGGCTTGGAACAAACGTCTGACTACTGCCACTTGGCCATTATCATCAGGCCATCGGATGTGTGGGCATTCGCTGTCCTAATGCACACCCTCGTGTCTGGCTGTACTGAGCCCTTCCCATCCTACCGCGGCGTCTTGAATGAAATCCTGCGCGAGATGGTGCTGGCACTGGGAAAGTTGCCCGAGCGTTGGTGGTTGAAATGGGCAGATTGAGGGCAGTATTTTGATGATAATGGCCCATGGGTGCTGGGTCGCTGATCGCAAGAGTCTTTAAATTTTCCGGGCAGCTGATCAAAGTGAGCTCGAGTCGCATGGGTGAACTAGAGAAGATGTGCTTTGAGAAAATGATAGAAGATGCTCTTCGAAAGATCAACAGACCATGAACCTCACAAAATATGCCCTACTTTCTGAGACTAAACTTCGGCCTCCCTTTGGGCAAGTTTATTGGGCGAGATGACTCTATGAACTTCCTCCGCGCTATGGGTTGTACATCGCGGTAAGATTCCATCTGATTTATACTTTAGATCTTGATTCAGAAAATTCCATCCCACAGTCCGTCACTTAATGCCTTGTATGAAGAACTCCGTCGATTTTTGTACTCTCGAGGCCCTGACATTGATATATGGATTATTGTACTCAAAAAGCATGCTGACTATGACCGAGCGCTAGTTCTGGTCCCGACTGCTGATGATCGTATTTACACACTTGACTCAGTCTACTTACTATCAGGATACACCACAAACGTTGTCACTTTCAGCATCATTGAAAAAATCCCCTCCGAGTCTTCATCCTAAAGTTTGGCAGAGCAACTGCAGGGCGCGGACGAAGATGACGATGAAGAGCTGATGGCAGAAGAACTTCGAGATCGTGTTGAAGACTTCCTTCGGGAAAACGATGTCCTTTATGCTGTCAATGCATTCCTCGCCAATGCAGATGATACCATTCTATTAGATAGACTTTTTTTTTTTAGGACTCTCATGTTATTTTCCCCAGCCTTCGAAACTCTCCAAAGCAGTTCTTATATCATCATATTCTACAATGACGTCGTTCTCTCCAGACTTGAATTTTCAAGTCTTAGGAAGGTTGGCATCAAGCAAAGCGTCAAAATAGTTTCCGGGTTTCCCGTGGTTTTCGCTGGTTTCCTGGTTTCCGAAAACCTGGAAAGGAAAGTAATTAGGAAAATCATATGATTTTAATAGTAAATTAAATCACGGCCAAGTTTCCGGACATAGGTTTCCTATTTTGGTTTAGTTCCAGCCTTTTAGGGAAGGTTCCATGAAAAAAGTGGTGTAAAAAGGAAAGAAATTATAAAAAAAAAAAAGGTCTTATGGCTGAGTGGTTTATGTAAGCAGGGTCGAGGGACCAATTTGTTCAAGTAACTCCTGATGTTGGCAGAGGCGGCTCAGGCGAGAAGAGTGATGAGATCGATACTCATGCACTCATGGGAGACATGGCCTGCCCTCGCTTTCTACTATTTTACGGACGACATTTTGATTCAGACGCCATTTGTCATCTCTGGGGAATATATCATGAGTACACCTTCAATAAATGTCGAAATTCCAGCATCCGAGTCCTTCTTCTCTTTCTTGCCCACAGAAAACCCTCCTCCATCTCACTCACAGGAAACGACGTCGGATTTGAAAGCCACTTCTTACATAAAAACAAGTTACTCCTCCTGTTTATTCAACCTCGCTTCACCATGCTACCCGAAAGTCATCCACATTTTCCAGCGCCCTGTTGAATTCGACTTGAGATGGGCTCATGTTCGGTTTATAATCAAGTTGCCTTCGGCTACGAGATGACAACATTTCTCGCTGGGCTTGTAGGAGGGTGTTTGCTTGCATATTTCCACACTAACTGCCACATAAAAGCCCTGAGCGCTGACAACCGTTAATAGCATTCAGATTGGTCGATGCCGAATCTGAAACCCGAGGCAACGCGGCCTAATATAACTCTTACGCTCTTCTAAGTAAGTAGATCTTCTACCCCTTTGCTGAGCAGCAGATGTTATACTGATACCTTCGAATGAATTATGAGATCTGCAGCTACAAGCACGACGTCTACAACTTGAACTTGTCTTTATCTTTATAATCTGCAAAGCTTACTTTACCGAACACAAGAACATCACGGCGATTTTGCGTTGGTGAGGGTCTCAATAAAGTTTTGGTTTTCATCTGGTCATACTCAGGCCACATCGCAGGTAGATTTATCTGTTCTATTCTGCCAACGTCCTTCCGACATTACAATTACTCTCGTTCCACATTTTAAACTCATCCTATACGGCAGCAATGTGAATGGGAAGTCGATCCTTTGACACTGGCACCCAAACCCATACTTAGCTGTTCGTCACCCAAAGATACTTATCGGCCCCTTTTTTTCTGTACCAAATAATCGTATCTAGAGTAGCAAAGGCGATGTTGGAGAGCTTATATAATACTCCAAACAAAGGATCAAACAAAGCATCCTCGCGATTCTATACTACTGTGAATAGCTACAGAATTAGCCTTGCAATCTATACAGCAGGTAGTCCGCTTTGTACAAGTCCAACAACTCAAAGACTTACTTTACTTTCTTCTAGATCTTTTTCAACCTTTTTTTGTTGCTTTAAAAATCATGAATCGACCAGGTGAGTAAAGAGCTCAGCGGCGCTGCCATCTTCTTTGAAATGACTTTTTTGAACCAAGCCTTTTCAGGTCAACCACAGCAGAGACCCCCAAATCTGACCACACCTGCACTTGCCAGTCAGTTCCGACAAGCATACCCATATGCCATGCAACAGCGCAACATTCTCCAAACGGGTGCTGGTTACGTTCCTAGCCTTCAACCGAATAGTCATCGAACAGCAACCCAACAGTCTCAGGTGCAAACACATACGCCGCAACCAACGGCGACCTTTAACCCGCCAAGGAGTCAAAGCACCTTTGCTTTCGGCGCAGGCTCACTTCAACATCAGCCATCAGGAGTATTGCAGCAGCAACCACTACCTTCCCAGCAGCAGCAACAGCAACAACATCAGACAAATGGAACGACAAATACTATGTCATCGTTACTCGCTCAAACATCCAATCTAGCAGCACCTTCTGTCGCATCAACAAGTGATGTGGGTTTGGACCCGAATGATTTCCCGGCGCTGGGATCAGCACCCGCGAATGTTAATCCGAGCAGTAGTAACAATGGCTCAGGAGCAGGAGCCACGAGTTATGCTACACAAGCCGGAACGGGGGTGTTATTGGGGGGAACTGGAAGTGGTGCTATAGGTGGTTCGACGACGGGAGGACAGACACGAGACTTCACTCCCGATGATTTTCCAGCACTTGGAGGACAATCACAAACAGCGCAAACACGAGACCCATCGAACCACAGTTCTACACCGGACCTGTCGCATCCTCCGGGGCTCAATGGGTTTCAACAGCAACAGTCCGAACAGCAGCAGCAGCTTCGACAGAATCTGCTGGGTGCTCAAAGCGGTGGCTTGCAACAGGGTACGCCAGGAATGTTGAATCTAGGGCCAACACAGCCAAGAAATGTACACCCTGGGTTTCAACAAGCACAGACGGAGGCAGAGAAACAACAGAGGGTGAGTCTGTTCATATCATACATTCTGCCATGAATCAACTGGCCGTGATCGCATACAATTTCGCGTTTCTGTGTAAAGGATAGAAGAACTGATCCTTTTCTATCGTAGAATAACTATGCGTTGAAGCTGAATCAAGCCTCACATGCGGCATGGAATTCGTCCAGCATTAACCCCATATCTCAAACGCAGCAAGGTGGAGGTGCTACCGGGGTGAGCAAACCGTCACAAAATACATTAAATGTTGGTCTGAAGCGTTCTTCTACACCTTCGTCTTATCAGCAAAATGGTATCTTACTGTGTCCTGAAATAATGTGCAGCGTTCCCTTTTCTGAATCTTTCACAGGCGCATTCTCACAGACTCAATCGACACACCCGCCTGGTACTATTGCGAACTCGAATGCCCCTCTAACGAACGCTCTACCCCCTTTCTCATCGAATCGACTGAATCCGGGCGATTCGCACGCCAACGCAAGTATACCGAACCCAAATGGTGCCTCAAATCCCATGCCTACAGCGAACACAAGCACACTGCAGTCCAATCCGACACTACAACATCCTCAAACACCAGCACAGCAAGTGCTAATCAGTGCCGCAGACCGCTGGGGCCTGTTAGCACTGATTGCTTTAATGAGGAACGCGAACTCGGAACCGGATCATGGACTAAGCAGTATGGGGACGGATTTGGGGACGATGGGTTTAGACATGACCTATCCGGGGTAAGTTGGGCGTTTTGTGGGATGTGAATTCAGATACTTGACCTACGCGACTCAGAAATCTGTATTCGACGTTCATCACACCCTGGGCTGACCAGACAGCGGCACGATCGGTGGAACCTGACTTTCATCTACCAGCTTGTTACCTAAGTGTACAAGCACCACCACCAGGGCCAGCAAAGGCAGCTATGTTTAGCGACGAGACACTATTTTTCATGTTCTATTCAAGTCCGAGGGATGCGATGCAGGAAGTAGCCGCCCAGGAACTGTACGTTTTTGATTCTAAATAATTTTCCTCGGAGTTCTCCAACTCTCGTTTTGCAACTTTAATTTCAAAATTGGTTTAGCTCATTCAGTATTGGCGTTCTTCACACAGGTGGAATCGTAACTGGCGGTACCATAAGGATCTTCGGCTCTGGATCACGAAAGAAAGTGGTACAACACCTTCTCAAAAAGTGCCAGGACACCTGGGTGAGCAGGGACAGTACACATTTTGGGATCCAGAGAATTGGGGCAAGGAGCACAAAGAGATGACGGTACTGTATGCTGATCTGGAAGAGAAACCGGTGCCTGCGTTCCTACCAGGGGCCGGACTCATGCTTCAAGCGGCTACTCAACCTCAGGCAGCTTCTCAACAACAAGGACAACTAGGTGGTCAAGCTCAATTACCGACGAGAGCATCTTTTCAACAGATGGGCATTGCGGGATTGTGAGATGCATATATATCACTCTCTTTTATGCCAGCCTACATTCGTTCTCCCTATTGTGCGTCTGCGGTCTTGACCAAACGCCTTTACGAACTCTGTACCAGTGTACTTAACCCAACCTTTTCTGGCGTTCTTCAACTATTATTTTTTCGTTGATTCACTCCCGAGTCATTGAAGCTTTGAAATAGTGGCGTATGGAGTTATCGCCTGCCGACTCGATTGAGTGCGCTTGCTTTCAAGTAATAATTACAAAGGGGGCAACTACAGTTCAGGTTCTTAGGCTGATGATCGAGACTTCCCAGCCAGCAGCGTTGCGAGCTCTTCGAACCCTATAAGATACACCCAGCTATATAACTGAGACTACCCCACATAAAAAAATAAGCCAAACTTGGTCTTGTGCAGAATATGACCTCCCAGACATCAACCCGACTTCCTCATTTCGCTCGCACAGGACATGCAGCACATTGCAAACGATGCCTAACGGGTAATCAATCGTCGTTTTGCTCATTTTTTTTTAGATACTGATTTTTCTTGATTTTCCAGCTCTTCCGGCATCTCAGACAGATATCGATGGTTCTAGGTGATCTACCAAATTTGAACAGTGTTTTAGGAGTTTACGTCTAATGTTGGTTCTTCGCTTCACACTAGATTGGCGCTTGTCTTTTATTGTATAGGATCTTTAGATTTGCTTGGAGTCCTTGAAGAACAGATATCTGTAAAAGATCGCCAACTGTGGCAGGAGTGGCTCTGGCAGCAGCAAGCACGTACGGCGACCTTATTCTACATCACCCACAACAAATCTCTTGACATCGCTTTTTCTAGGAGGGATATATGGGTCAGGTTTTAGGCCAAGTCCATTCATGACTGCCCATCCATGCAATCCGATATCGGTAGATTCGGTACGTCAAAGCTCTTATTTTTTTTTGGATGCTCAGATTTTTACCCCAGTTCGTATATTAGGATGTAGAGTACACAGATTATGATACCCCCCACATCATCATGACATATACCGCCTTTCTCGCTCTTGCTATCTTGCGCGACGACTTTTCAAAACTGGATAGGTCTGGAATTATCAGGTTCCTGCTTACTTGCCAACGAGAAGACGGAAGGTAAATGACAGAGTCGTTTTTCTGCTTGCCGCCCTCTCTCATTATCGCCTTTTTTATGTTTCCTAGTTTCTCAACCGTACCCGGAAGCAACGAGTCCGACTTACGCACTTTATATTGCGCTTTCGCGATTAGCAGTATGCTCAACGACTGGTCGGGAGTAAACGTTCCTCTTGCAATATCCTTTATCTCAACATGCAGGGTATATTTCACCTATTTTGGTACATCCATTCAAATCCACTTACATTCATTGTAACTAGTCCTATGAAGGCGGATATGGCCAATCCCCTTTTTGCGAAGCGCAAGGTTTGTTAAACCGGAAATCGCCTGAATTTAATCAAGCTAATGTAGCTTGGAAAATTCTAGGAGGAACCACTTACATCGCGATTGCGTCCCTCGCTCTAGCGTCCTCAAAGACAGGCGAAAGTCAAAGGCTCTCACCCGCCCAACGCGAACTTACGATACAATGGTTGCTGCGCAATCAGGATCGTTCTGGCGGTTTCTGTGGTCGGACAGGGAAGGATGCAGATGCATGCTACTGTTTCTGGTGTGGCGCAGCTCTGAAGGTCAGCCACCATGTACACCGAAGGTTGACAGTCGCTGGATAAAATCTTTCATGTAGATTCTTGGCGCAGAGGACCTCGTTGATTCTGGTGCTCTCGCAGGTTTCCTTGGACGCTGTCAATTCAAATACGGAGGAATCGGCAAGGCACCTGGTGAAAATCCTGGTACATTTCTTGACTATCTATCCGATATCTTTACTAATCGATGCTTGGTCTAGACCCTTACCATACTTATCTCTCTTTAGCTGCATTGTCGATGTATCCGCCGGTTGCAGGCAGCGGCTCAGACTCATGGGCTTTCGAACCTTTGGACCCTTTGCTCAACGCAAGGGAGAAGACAGCGGTTTGGATCCGGACGCATTGTCCGGCAAAAGCAAACTAGAAACCATATTCAACATGATCCAACAACTTGACCTGCGATCATTTACATACTCGTTCTCAACAGATCCCTGTATGGATTTTCTTTATCCAGTGTCTTGCAGTGATGTATTTCACTAGAAAATTATCCATGTAGAGATCCAGCATATTTACAGAGCGCCTGAACGCCTCAATGGTGGACTGTTACAGTTGGCCCCATGATTTATTTTTCATCCATTAGGTCTTGTGCCGAATTTTTGGTGTTGTTTTATTAGCTGTTGGCTTCCAAGAGATATTAGACGAGAATGATAAATTGTAGACCGCCAGTTTTATTTAAGCGTATTCTCTAAACTGACGAAGCAACAGTATGCTTTACCTTTTATGATTCTTCAGCTTTCGTTGATAAGTATATGTCTCATTCTTATACTTATATATATCTGATAGATTCTGTCATTTTGGTATACATGCAGACTCCACTGGGAGTCTGCATAGGTTTTGATAATATGGAGGTTGGTTTGCGGGACTACTGCGTTGTAGTTTAACATGTAAGGGACCTCACAGTTTCCTAAAAGGATGCGCGCCCAAAGCCCCAATGGACGCGGGATAAGCTGGACTTTCTCGTTTGGGAGCCGAGGTCGAGTAACCATATCCAGATCGTTCTGGGTTCTGCTTAATCTCCAAACCCTCAGGGTATGCATCCGTTGTAGAAGAAATTTGTACGACCGACCACTGACGAAGCATGCATCCTGTCCGCCTCAGTTCAGATAAGAAGTATCGCGTGGGAAATTGATACAAAGCCCCTCTAGTTAATTGCCATCATCGTCCACACTTGAGCCCATGGACGCTGACAGAAAGTCCACAGTTTCGTCATTCTATGGCGGCCGAAAATCGTCCATAGGTGCCCTCAATACGGAATATCCGCCACAACAACCTGGTGTAAGAGGACGTGATGATGCCTCGTCATTTTTCTCACCAGACAGAAGTTCCATGGATCATCTCAATAGCGCTACTCGCTCCTCTGCTGGCTACAATAGAGGCTCATTTTTTCATGTTGGAAGGGAAGAACCTCTCAAGGGCGGTAGGGACGAAGAAAAGGATCCCAAAGAGGACGCATGGGATGTCTATGCAGACTTTAACAATGCTGGTCCTCGGTACAGCTCAGCATTTGGGATGGGTCAAGTGGGGTACGTTTTTTCAATGTCACCAGGTCTCTCCTTATAGATTCGCGCATAGGTACAGTCAAATACGACCTTCGGGTTCCTTGATCAAGGAGGAAGCCGTGGATCCAGAAGGAAAGGTAGAGATGGTCACTGTTCCCGCCTTGGGCGCTGAATGGGGCAAAGATGAAATGCACCGAATGACCAAGGCGGGCAAGAGCGAAAGGAGGAATGAATCAAGGGCTCAGTTTTGGAAGTCCTGGAATCGAGGCGAGAGGGGGCTTTGCGGACGGTACTTTACCCGCAAGGTTTTGGTCTTCTTTCTCTTTGGCTTGTGTTGCGCGTATGTCCATCGTTTTTCTTATCATCCCATCGCTAACATACTTTGGCGATTTATCCAGAATCGCATTAATTCTAGGATTCACAATCCCAAGAGTCCCTTCTTTTTCGTTCAACAGAGCAACACCCCTCGTCAATGCTACGGGACCGTTCGCAACTGCTGTCCACACTATATTTTCTCGTTCCCCAACCAATTTTTCTTTTCCTGCCTTTGCATCTTTGCAGGTTGACACATCCAGCAACTTCTTACCTGTCCAATTCACCCATCTTCGCGCTACCGTTTATGACCTTGACTCGAATCTACAGGTTGGCTCTGGCAGTTATGCACACCGCTCACTTCCAGCCCAGTCTTTCCCTGCAATTTTGTTACCGGTTAATTTCACCTATGTCACCTCCAACTCAAGTGACCAAACCTGTCAGTGTTCGCGCTTCATCGTGATTTAGACCCCTAACTTACCAACGGGTTTGATCGTCCAGGGAAGAATTGGTACGAAGCTTGCAGAAATAGGCAGTTCTCTGCTGGAGGTATACGCCCTTGTGAGTATCCTGGCGCCTTGAGTTATCTTCTGTAAACTCAGAGATGTCGCTTTAGCACTCAAGTTTCGTCTCGTTTTGGATATGGATATTCAAGGACTCCCTGGACATCATGCTACTTCCTCTCAAACTTCTGATGCTAGTTGTCCCGTCGAACTTTCTGCAAATGCAGCATAAGCTGCTATACTCTATTACTTGGACTTTTCGTTCTGGGCTTCATATTTTCGTGATTTTTGTCTTCAGCATCACCCTACACACGTCGCTCTTTCCCTCAAAATTGACATTTTGCATTTTGTCGAAGAACATGCCTCTTATGCCACTAAATCTAACTAACTATCTACCCCACTATTCACTCTCAATGTATCTGCCTGTCATTCGCTATTCATCGTATCTACTCAAGCATGGCTCATTTGAGTAGGAAGGTATGGACGAAGGTTGCCCGTTCAACGTTCAACGTTGAGATGGTCCAGCATCAGTAACAATCTCAAATCGCACTGGTGGCTGCCCACATTGGCAAGTTGCAACCAGGTCTTGTCCGCCGCTCAGACCCATTTATGATCGCCAAAGTAATATAATCTACTAGTTTGCTCGCCTTTATTATTTTTGCTCTGCAACAATGGACTACGATAACGAGAAAGAAATCCAACCCCACGCACCATCTTCTGCTATCTCAAAGGCAGATAATATTACTTCGGCCGTCCGTCGACGCTCTCGCGGTGCCTCTACACGTCACCATTTTCGTCACACTAGCCCAGCTCCGAGTCCCCATAGTCATCATGAAGAACGCTCCGGGGACGACTTGCTAGTATCTTCGCCTCGTGGACGAGAAAAGGATGAACAACCAGAGAATCTTGCTGGGCTCGAAGCCAATCATGCTTTTCGGCGATTTACTGTTGCGCCAGATGTCACCTTTGACGACCCTTTCGTTGTACCCTCTAAGCCATTTTCCAATAAAGTAGACGACCCAATTTTAGTCAATCCTTCGCCTGTGATCACAGATGGCCATAAAGGATCACCATCCACGTTTGTTGCTTCGGAACGCCTAGGTGGTCTTTTAACCTGTCAACCACCCAATGTTATGTGCTCTATTGCGGATGAATCGACTAGCAGTTCCCAAACCGCTGGAAGTGCGACCCTTGCCATCGATACTGGCCACAATGGTCTCATCCCGTCTATTGGGACGACGAACAAATTCACTCACAAGTGGCCAACACCCAAACCTCTGAGCTATGAACCGCAGTTACAAAAATTCAAGAATGCTCGTTCCACTGGTTTCCGTCTAAATCAGCCACCGGCATCTGCGCTCGAAGATGGTCAGGGACTTGGGTCGGGCCATGTCGCTCGTTGGACGGCCTTCAAGTGGTGTCTTTTTCTTTCCGCAGCGACTGTTTTCACGTATGGAACTGCTGGTCTCATCTGTGCACTTATGACATGGTTCAAAAGTAAGTTAACATTTAGATCTCAGTCGCCCTGTTGATTTTAATGTTCATCAGCCTGGGACAAATCATATGTTATGACCGTCGCGGATGGGGACCTCCTTATCCTGATCACCTGTTCAGCCTCCGTGCTACTTTTCACGGCGCTTTTAGGCATGACTGGCACACTCTTGAATTCTCGACCTATCTTAGCCGTCTATACTCTCTTCCTTTGGCCAGCGTTTATATCTCTGCTTTCCGTGGGCTATGTGGCGTACAAGCGTGATGCGTTGTCTCTAGATCACAAGCTTAATCTTTCCTGGAGTCGACGTTATAACCGCCTCGATCGCCTCATGATCCAGGATTCCCTCCAATGCTGCGGTTTTTATAGTGCGTTGCACGCAGCCTCCCCAAGCAAGCGATGTTATTTGCGTACGCCTCTACCTGGGTGCAAAAGAAACCTGTATGATTTTGAGCATCAAAATCTTTCGAGGATTTGGAGATCTGCCTTTGCCTTGGTGCCTCTCCATATGGTTAATTTGGTCGTAGCGTTGTTATGTGCCAACCACATGACGAACACGTTTGGGAAAGGCATAACCCCAAAACAATACCGTTTGAGTGCGACCGACGTGAAAGCCGATGCGGATAAAATTCTGGACCGCGCTGCATCGTTCTTTCATCCTCATGCTTCTAAAGCCTTGCCTGTTAGTGCCAGTTCATTCGAGGATGATAAAGAAAGTCTAGTTCATGCCATATAGCGGTAAAGAATTTTTTTCGTGTCCCCGGTTATGGGCCAATTTCTTCAAAGATGGAGTGCGAATATGATAGGACTCACGGTGGGGAATGTCAAACTCGTCGGACTAGCAGAAACTAAAGATTATATTAAGTATTATAGGCTAAGAATCAGTGCATTTCGGACAGTAACGTCCATTTTTTATGGCCTTGGTAGATGATTTAGATGATAAGTTCTAATTCGCGAAACTTGCCTTTGCTTTTCGGACATTGATAAAATGGGAATTCCAGGATTAGTATTTTACAATATTGTAACAGGGATGGGGAGCATAAGATGGACAGTCGAAATTTCCATCCGAACCATGGTTGGACCAGCAACTTGTTCAAAGTTCATAATAAGTGATGACTGAAATATAAATATAATGCGTTCTCGAACTCTCTTCGCCGTGCCAAAGGCATGTTAAAATTCCTAGATTAGGGCAAACGCCAAAAAGCGTCCACCCATTATCAATTATCCCTTACGCTGCTCGAAAAACCTGATGTGCTGCCAGTGATGTCGTGGCTGGAGGTGGAGTGGGATTGGAAAACTGATGGTGGGTCCTGCATTGAAGTTTTCAGGTTCATGAGACATCAAATAGACAGGGTATCATACGATTGGAAAGATCACTTTCTGAAGCTTTCTCGATGCTCGAAAGACCTAAATGAGAGAACTTGAAGGAATACCCGGACTCTGTTTCAAAAGATCTGTACTTCGACGTCGGTGCAACAACATCATTATCTTTCTCTTGGTCGTATGATTCGGAGCCTGGGATGACATGCAGTGTGACGAAATGTGGGCTACCTTCAACATCTCGGCGTTGCTGACGCCGCAGTATACAGTGTAAAATACCGACTGTACAGAGCAGAGTGAAAAGCACCGCAACAGCAACTAGGTGGGGGTGATGTAGTTCAAATTTTCAGAGATGTTTCCAGAAGCACATACCAAAAAATATTATGTTGAGCGTCGTATTGTGGCTGTTGCTTCCGACAGAGTCTCTTCGAGTTAGGAAGTTGAACATACTCGAGAATGGTGCAGAAGGAGCCACTTGACTGTCAGTCTTTGAATGCATCTGGGACGAGGTGCCCGTCCATTTTTATAGAAAAATGGCAACTTGAAATGAATCATATAGGGAAATTGCACCTGTCTCTCAAAATACGACATTATCAACCCAAGACAATGGGTTCAGACGTTCCAAATGAAAGCACACTGCTCTGGTTTGTTTGAAACCCAAAAGCGGTCACACCCTTTACCAATATGGCTGACAGACGCTCACATTCAAGAGCTTGACATTTTCAAGGTTCCACCAGATGCGGGGGATCATGTCAAAAAAGAATACAGGGGGGTCACTCATTCCATCGATAAGAGGAATGGAAGGCGATTCCATATCTACCTCATGTTCTACTAGTAGATGAACAGCCTCGCGAAGCAGATGATGTTTTCAAAGAACGTAAGTTCAGTGATCATCGGACAAAGTTGACAGGATTCACTAATTCTCTTTAGCAATGTCAAGATCCTTTCCTAGTACACATGTACTTGGTTAGAGTAAGCGATGTTACACGCCTGCCTCGGCGTTTCTGCGAGATCCGCTCAAAGTCAATGATTGGTAGCTCATTTTTTTCCTGCTCAGAGTGACCGTTGAACTTCGCCTCGCGTCGAACTCGGTGTGTCCTAGAAAAATAACGTTATTGGACAATTTTATTTTACGTTAGTGATTAATGCTTGTGCTGCCCCTGCTGGTGGGGACAATGGAACGTGAGCTTGCCACTAAGAGCCCTTATACTACCTTAGTAAATTAGGGTGTCTTGGAATTTAAGGAGGCCACAAGTTGAGAGCTTAGTTGGAAACCTACAAATGGCCATCCCAAAATCAATTGATCAATAGTGGAACAAATAGTGGAAGCCTGAGCGTGGAGACAATTACATCACTTACAAGTCATCAGAGTGAAGTGGCATGAGTGGTTCTGAGTACTATTCTTTAAGCAGTTGGTACTTATAACCAAGTAACCCTTTGAATTTGAAGTCAGCTCTCGACTTTCAAGTCCGTGGTGGGACTTATAGACCGCCGGCAGATTCCGCACTGGCAGGCGCCTAAATCAACATTGCGCTTCCAACCCAATCTGATCTCCCAAGTCGGACCAGGGTTTCAATATTTCAATTTTCACAGCCTCCTTCTATCCTTTTACCCACTGGTCAGTCATAATCTGTGATCCAGATGGATTCCGAACTCCCTTATATGGCACGGAATTTCATTCCGTGCTCATACAGCATCTTCCAACCTATATACACCATTCCGTGTAGTCAACGTAAATTCTAATGCATGTGACACGCACCGTATTGCCGGGGTATGTGGCACTATTAGGGCAGCTCAAAACAGCTTGCCTTAATTTGGAAGTCCGTCACGGCGGTGAGCCTGCATACGAACTCTTTACACTGACGAGCTTGATTTGCCTCTTCCTCGTTGTCCACACTCATTTACCCGTAACATTTCGTGTCTTTTATCCCATATACCAGAGTCTATCACGATGTCAAAAATCTCAGCTAAAAGAATATTCCTAGAAATTTGTGACAATATCCGTAACAGGCTGCCTGATTAGGTGAGTATAAGGTTTATCAGACAGATGGCAACAAATACACGTACAGGTGCCACGACTTTGGGCGGACTCTAGATCCCTGTATGTTTAGGGTTTCGGCCTATCGGTATGAAAACAGCTGTAAACTCCACCATGGCATCCCTCGGCAAGCGTGACATGGCCTGATAAATCCTCCCTAGTCTAAAGATGTTTTTATACCTAGAAACCCATCGGAATATGTTTGGATAGATAAAATGAATGTATATATCAAGTTTTAAAAGGTTTTATGAGGCGGGAGGCAAAGGAAACCAGCTACAACGAAAGATATGTATGGGCACAGGATAGTATACTTAGTGCGTTTACACACAAAGTAAAGGGACGTTCAAGGGAATCCTGGATCGACGGAAGACTGTCACGCAGACCTGCTGGCCTAGGAATTCACAGAACCTATTTGTATAAAACTTGAAGTAAACGATACCGAATGTCGCACCACCCTTCCCAACTTCCTGCACATTAAGCGCTAGCCAATCCACTCTCCGAGTTCAAAGTATGGGTATTTCTATCTATGTTATAAGATATCTGCAGACTTCATTCATTTATTCTGCAGGACTGTACAGCAAGATTTTCCGATACAGTAGGTGTTTAAACGTTTCAAGATGACGAACTTGTAGGATCAACTCGAACTGTGAGAGCAGTGGTGATGCTTATCTTGGGCACCCCTTCCTTCATCTTTAACTTATGGGATCGACGTTCGTTGGTCCAAGCAGTCCGGCAAGCGAAATGTGCCAGTGTCATATAAGGCCTTGCTATCGCTATAGATTTCCGTGAGTTTCTCGTATCTTGAATAATCGAGCCGAGATCGGTCTGAAAGGAATCTGCAAGTAACTGGCTCGGTCTGAGTCGGCTCCCAGGCTTGCGTTCGGCCTGTTTTTGAACCCTGACTCAGGCACTGAGCTGAAAGTTGAATCTCTGTGAATTATAACCGGAAGATTGCTCAGAACCGTGAGCGTATATCTCATCCGATTCAAATCAATCTACAGCCCCGAAATTGCGACCAGATTTATGTGGCCTAGACTTTTCTTGCTCACCGTAACTTTCTTTATGTCACTTTTGCTTGGCGTAAAGACTTTGGTCGGGCGACGAGCTCGGGGTCCTCAAGTGTACGATGGCCAGATTCTCGACGGCAAGGCGGCGCAATGGAAATATGATAGTGGCAACATTGACCCTATACTAATGGAATCCATGCGTCTTCCAATCGCGATGTAGGTAATTTTAATGGTATATCTAGCTGTAAATTCTATACGGTAACATATCACACAACTTTTGACCTGTTATCGATGCCCGGCAGTGCCATGGTGACAGGCGGAATATATTTTGAGGGACGAGGTTGAAACCTCAACGATGTCTTATTGGCTAATCCTCCAAGGGGGCGAAGACGAGGAGAGGCTCGTGTACTCGGGTTGCTGAGTCGTTGAGTGAGATGGAGCTGGAAGGAACTCAGAAACAAAAGGAGACCTGCCATAGATAACCCTTGCTGGATATGCGAGAGGTTGCATAGTTTCATACGTTCTCAAGGCGAAGGCAGTCTCCTGGCGAGTAGTCTGTAGATAGGAGGTGAATACCGGGATATAAAGAATAATAAACATACTCGATGCGCTTCCGCCGCCGCCTGCGGTACAGAAAGTACGTCAATACTATCAGTGCTTTCCGAGTCACTGGTATATCGATGCACTGGTAGCATCGATGGGGCCCTGTGGGCCCTTCTAGCACGGACGAGCCCTCCAACCTGTCTCCCAACGTAAATAATAATTAACGCGGAGAGTACTGTGGCGACAAATCAGCACAACAAATCACTGTCAAGTATCAAAGTATGTGAGACGGGAGCCATTGATAGACTTACGGACGCAGGTTGTTGAGAGAAAAATCAAAAGAGTCGTGTTCATGATTCAACCTCAGTTGAGAAAGGGATTGGCTTCTGGTATATGGAGGCGATATATATATATAGGTATATATATCCGACACAGCATTTATCAGAATTGCAGTGCCAAGCTGGAGGAGGGAACCTCTTCCTCCTCTCTAATATCTGGTAAGCGAATAGTTTAGCGCCGTGCACACAAGGTCCAACTGCTCACCACTCACCGTTCACTCGAGCAAAAGACTGAGAGATCCATGATAAACTGGCTTCCAAAGCCATATGAATAGAAAACACAGTCGTAGGCTTGCGAGAGTAGAGCTTTCCTCGATTAAACATGGAAGTATGACGGTGAAAGCAAAGGGTTATGCGGGTCGGGTACAAGTCCATTTGGTAGTGCCATTTTAGTACCAATTTATTTTATTGTAAAAACTACTTAATTGGGCCGTTAAATAGGCCGAATAGATATAATTTGCAATGAAGTTGACAGAAAGATTCGGAACTATCCACTGTGAGTTGCAATAGACTTCTGGAATTCCATCTCTGACTTGCACCGCACTGGCAAGGCGCAGACATTAGTACGAGTATACCTGTATCTCCATTCCAGATACTACACTACTAGAAATGGGCCATCAGTCCCCTAGTCACTTCGCGGTACCCCTTACTTTCCCCGCCGCATCCTCTCTTCGCATCGAGGAGAAAGACCGACGTGAAACGACTAGAATTTTAGAAAGAAGTTTCGCGGTACCCCTTACTTTCCCCGCCGCATCCTCTCTTCGCATCGAGGAGAAAGACCGACGTGAAACGACTAGAATTTTAGAAAGAAGTCTGACCAAATCATACCCTACCATTCTAAAATATTGGGCCACAACCCCCAAGGCTGTGCAAGACGTTGAGATACATTCCCTAGTCCTTGGATGCCGGGATGGCACGTTGTATGTCTTCCATCGACTGTCTACACCTTCTCCCGACGTCATTGGTCTGGAGCCCGAACTTCTGGAGAACAACCAGTCCTCAAGACCAAGAATCATCCCGCGCATCTCTAGATCTTCCAATTCAAACTCTTCCCCCGTCTCTCCCACTGCCCTCTTCCCCCCTACCTTTAATGTTACCGCTAAATTATGTGTCGTCTCTGGAGTGACCACGGAACCGGTTGAAGCACCCAAGAACTATGTGGACTTTGAAGACGAACCAGACAAATTGAAGGACATCCTCAAGGGAAGAATTCCAAGAGAACGGAGCTCTGATCGACCAACTAAGTCCACAGCATCGTCCATCATTGAAGCTGTACCCAAACGCAAAAATCCGGCATCGAGATCTCTTTTCTCGGCAGCGAACTCTCGCGCCCCGACCCCGCCGTTCTCTGATCCAGCCTCTCCCCAAGAAAATGGTTCATTCTCTCCTCCAGGACCCTCTTATCATTGGGAGTTGCTATACCACGCCATACCTTCTCGCACGGGCTTCGAACATTCAGTCAAATCGATCCAGTTTATGGACGATGGCCGTTTTTTTGCGGTACTCCAAAAAACCGGGTATGTGGGTTTATCTTCAAAGTCTAATTTCTTGACCCCGGTCATAGTGATCTATATGTTTTCTTGTCTCAAGATGGCACTTGTTTAGTCTCCATTCATGCTGGAGACGAATCTCTTAATTCCGCTCCTGGCACGAAAGACATGTCGAAACCTCGCGATACATGGGAATGGTGCAGCTTGTTGGTATCATATTTTGAAGAGGTGCATGATGATCACAAATTTCCGATGGCGGTCACTCATACTGCAGAAGTCTACTATCTTGGTGGTGACAGCGGCCACTGACATCAGTCCATCAGCATCCACTCCAGATGCGGAAGAAGAATGTTTTGAAAGCTCTCGATGTGTCATATTCGAGTTAATTTCGTCTCTTTCGGATGTCCGACTCGTCAAGTTGGGTCAAGGAAATTTTAACGGCCCAGCCACAGGGCTTGGGATTCTTACCAAGGAGGATAGTGAGTAGACAATACTTTGATTTGCAAAATCTCACTGAAAGTATGTAGGTACACCCCGTTTCTTCTCTATCGACCACAATGGTCATTTCGTCACTTATGAACTTGACTTACAGTCGCCTCTCGTTCCTGTTTCTACCAATCATCGTCACTTATGAACTTGACTTACAGTCGCCTCTCGTTCCTGTTTCCACCAATCAGTTGAACTTGGCCACAACTTCCGAGGGTGACCATCATCATACGACACATCTACCCACTTTACCCATTTTAAATCCTTTCAAAGCCATCATGTCGCGCTCTACTGAACATCTCCCGCTCAACGAGACCGGCGATCATGCCACTGGAAAATCATCAAAAGCCATCCTCACTAATCCATATGATGTAGATATCCTCCTAACAGATCCGACTTTGTCTGGACTAAGCCTCCGTCATCAAGATGGAACACTCTCTGGGCTTGCTTGGGCGCATCGGGAACTGACGGTCTGTTTCATGCCCTTTCTCTCATCACGTCGGTATTAAATTTTCTCAGGTGTTCGAGTATGGGGAGCAGTTGTTGAGGGTCCTTTTCCGTTTGCCCATTGCTGGTATCAGGCACGCTGGGTGGTTGGATCATGATAGCTATGCGATTTCTTTTGAGGTATCCAATAACACCTTTGTCCTGAGCGGTCCCATTGCTGGTATCAGGCACGCTGGGTGGTTGGATCATGATAGCTATGCGATTTCTTTTGAGGTATCCAATAACACCTTTGTCCTGAGCGGTCCTACTGAATGTCGACATCAGGAGCGAGTTGAAGTGTATCGGATCAAGCATATTAAGACGGATAATGAAGATGATCCTAGTGAACACAAGGATGTAAGTTGGAATTCTCGGTATGTCCAGCGTTCGAAAGTATACAACTTATTACTTACTGTGCATTATACTTCAAACAGACCAGAGCTCATCTGTGTATTGGACATTGGTCAACATGATTGCATCACCTTTTCCGGCCATAAGGAACTCCTAATTACACGATTACCAGAAGGGGGTCACCAACTACAAGTCACTGCCTTCCCCATTACCGAAAATTTAGACCTAAGGGAGCCAGTCAGCAACAAATCAGCTTCGCAGGTTGTCTGGCAGACGAGTAATGACGACCATGAAGGCACAGCTAGGGTAGCGCTCACCTCTGCTTTGCCTTTAGAGCTGGATTTGCTCATCCAAGGATATTGTGGGTTATCTGGGATTTACATGATTCTTAGATTAACCTACCTATCGCTTTCATCTCTTGCAGCGGACGGTCGTATTCGTCAATTCTCGGCGGTTCAAATTGCGAGAAAGTCTGACAGTTCAGCTTTGTTGACATCGTCCTCGTTAAAAACATCTGATCCACCCCTTGATGGATGCATCGTCGCTCTTCACGTCGCTCAAAATCCACGAACTCGGGAAAAGTACATAGTCGGAGGCGCTGATGACGGCTCGATAGCGTTCTGGTCTATGAGGTAACCTCGGATTGTGATGCTACCACTTTTTGTTCACCGATCTACTTGGATATACAGCACCTTTGAACTAGTTGCTCGCTGGACCATGTTCATCACTCCCCTTTTTAAGGTCGTACAGTTCCCTGGAGAAAACGCTGGCCCATTGCGTGGCTGTATCTTATGCATTTCGCGCGACGGCACTATTGCTACTATCGTTATTGATGGTTTCCATTTGTAGGTATCGGTCTTGCCTCTATGGTCCACGAGCTGAATTGAGGCACATATCTTGCAGTTTGCATATTATCCCGGGCTCTAGTGCACCCCTGAAAAGGATTTGCTTAGGCGGGCACAATCTGCTACTTATATATGATGACCATCATGCCCGACTATGGGATATACAAAAAAAGGAGCTTTGGCGATCTATGGGGCTGGAAAAAGCTGAAGAATTGATAACACAAGGTGGATGGTCAGATCTGTACGTTGTTCATCTCATCGGTTTTGCCATTCTCAAACTTCCTTCTTCACGCTTGTGAAGAATACTTGAAAGAGATGCATGCGTTCCAGAGACTCTCTGGGCATCTGTTGCAGGTTCTCTCGAAGGACCCGATGCAGGTATAATTATTTCTTCTTTTTTTGTCTATTATCCGGACTTACATGAATTCCCCATCAGCTGCTTCTCTTTCACTCGATCTAGAGCGTTTCGTCATCGACTCCATTGCTATCACCAAAACTATCAGCACGAGCATTGGTGAAGTTCGCAAGATCTTTTCAATACTCGACAAACAACGGCTTGTTCTTTCAACTCTTATCACCCCTGGATTAAACGCCGATGTAGATTCAATATGTTATGGAAAGTTAAGTGCTTTCCCCTCATCAGCCGTCGCAGGATTATCAAGGTCCGTATTTTCACCTTAGTCGAGCTTTCCTTGTGATTTACAATTGAATTTACAGCATTGAAGCCACGACATTGTACCAGACCAACTGTTCGCAAGACATCTGGTCTATATCACCCAATGTGTCTGCTGCTCGCGCATTGGCGATCATTGCGGTACTCAGGGCTATGAGTCTTTTTGAAGGTATGTCCGAAGGACATGCAGGCCTTCAGTATCTGAAACTAATGTGTGTGTGCGTTCAGAACTCACAGAAGGAGCCAACACTGTAATTTCTTTCTATTCAAGTTCTCTTGCATCTTGTGTAGGCCCGCGGTTTGAGCCGCCAAGTTTGGAATTTTTAGCTCACCGATGGTTCGACGCGTCGAGTATGGCTTTTCGGAACTGACCTCATGATATGTGACTAATGCTATCTTTTGTCTCTAGACGAGCTGCGCCAGGCTATTCGCGTCCTTTTCGATGCATGTGTTGCGAATTTGACTGATGAAGAAGCCATTACAATCACTGAAAAATGGCAGCATCATGGTAAGAAACGTTTTCTTTTTAGACCTGCTTCTATTTTGATTCTGTTTTCCGATCGCGGAGTTCCGGCGTTGCAACCTGACGCTGAAAAGGAAACATTGAACGCCGCGCTAGCCCTTTTCATTTGTGGCTGTATTGCCTCCGAAAAATACGCCCTTTTGTCAACAAAGTATGATATTTTTATCCTATCCCAATTATGTACTTCCTGATTTTCTTTAGTGCTCTAACAGACATCTCCAAATCGATTGCTGCCTATCTCCACGACGAGAAGTCGATTTATCGTGTCGTTGCCATTGATCTGTGCTCGCGTGGGTTTCACGTTTGGCAACATTATATTGACTCCATGGAAATCCTACGGTCTTTATTCAACTTGGCGACAAGCATGCGCAAGGATTCTATATCACTACAAAACGTAGGGGCCCAAGCAAGGTCGGCTGTGTTGGCCATTGCCGGAAGCAGCATGCCTCTTTTAATGGGTACGATGTGTCTCGACATTCTAACGCCACCTTCAGTGGAGCACCGGCGTTCTGTGCTGCAGATACTTGCGTTTTTGATCAGAAAGGTTTTTTCTACCCTTTTATTCTGACAAGATTGGATCCATCTGAAACTTCTTTTAGCGTCCTTATGTTTTACAACCAAGTCTTCCTCGGTTAATGGAAGCCGTCGTAAAATCTCTGGATCCAAATTCCACTTCCAGTCGTGAATTAGTCCTGGATAATGCCACTGAAATCATCGGATATGTTGTGAAAACGTACGTGGGTTAAGCGTCCATGTTCAGCAGGGCCAAATCTTATATATATATTTCAGGTTTCCTACTGTCGATTTCCATATGGCGACACAAAGGCTTGCGGTTGGTACGAACGAAGGCGCTGTCGTCATGTACGATCTAAAAACTGCTATCCGGCTCTATGTTCTTGAAGGGCACACTAAGCCGATAACCGCCTGTAGCTTCTCTACCGATGGACGAAGATTAGTGACTATTTCTTTGAGAGAGTCCTTAGTCCTGGTGTGGAAGGTTGGATCTAGTTTTGCAAGCTTCTTCAACCCAGGTGCTCCACCCCGCCAAGGTCACGGAGGATCGCAACCCTTCAAGACCCTCAACTTTAACGTTGGCACTGACGGTAGGTTTTGGCGCCTTTTTAGAAAAAGAAAAAAAAAAAAGGTTGTAATTGTCTCACTTCGAATGTATTTTAGGAAACATGACTGCCGAAACGTTGGATTTAGTTCGCGTGGAATGGATAGCTGATCGCAGTGTGAAAGTAAAAATACGGCAGAGCGTCCTAACCTTCAGCACGTGAGAATCTCCGACCTTTAGACGTAGAAACGATGGCGATATCTTTATAATTTTCTGTATTGATATGTAGTTTGGATGCATGTACCTTAAGACATTAATGATGTTTTTTCCAGTCGTACACATGTCAGAGATTACAAGAGCCATCGCGCAAGGCACACCACTGAGGCTGGAGAGCAATGGCCTTGACCCCTCGCTGTACCATCCTATAACGTAGATCATGCAAACGAGGCAGCGCAGATACTATACTCCGTGGTGTACCATCGGGAAGGTTAGCTCCCGTCCAGAAGACCTAGTGACAAGATGTGAAAATTTCAGAGATCATACAAAGTTAAATGTTTGAACGCCGGACCTCTGCGGAAGTAGCAGCGCGTGGCCAAACGATACTGTCGAGGTTTTCTGGAGTTGATTGTTCTGTCCATAGAAGCTGTTGTCCTGGTGAGAACCCCAGGTCAGTTTAATTGAATGAAATTGCTATATTGTCTACCTACCACCAAGGACGAGTGGAATTTCCGACTGATTCAGACTTGCAAGTGGGTCAAAGGTGTATGCCTGGAAAAAAAAAAAGAAAGTTAAGGTGTATGCCTGGAAAAAAAAAAAGAAAGTTGAAAAAAAGAGCAGTTTCAGAACAAGCGCAAACAAGTATATATAATATCGGGTGTCACCTTTTGCCATGACTTGAAAGGATCACACCAGCTATTTCTAGAGAAAGAATATGCCGGTTAGTAGACCATATCCACGAAACTTGAAATAATATTAATATGCTGACGCTGTGGGTTGATTGCCAATCCATTGACTCGCACCACAATCCTTTAGGAATGATCCATGCAATCAGATAATGAGAAGTCGAGTCCAAACAGAAAAAAAACAGAGATTGAATAGTTACAAGGTAGAAATAGTCCGATGGTGAGTGCACGATTCTCAGCCCTTTGGCAGCTACAGCTGCTGCATTTTGCGACGAAATCCAAACCCTTTGTCGCAGTACATAGTGAGGACAGAAGCCAAAAATCGAGGGAGCGCGACATACATAACCACGGTTTCATTTGACAGGCTCACTTGATGGGCCAACGCCATTTCTACAGAGTTCGTGTTTTTAGCAAGTATATGTTTTTTAAACAACACTGAACCTGCCTTCCCACACAACAGGTGTCTTCCCAATGCTTCTCAACGCATCATGTGACGTCTGCGTGAACGTATCCAAAGCTTGCTCCAAGGTTTTCCCACTCCGAGCCAAGTCTGCCTGTGTCTGTGGATCTTTTGTGTAGCAGTTGACATTCAGTTCGTCTCCGCCGGTACTAAACAGTGTTGATGGCAATGTTCGCGCCATTGAGGAAATAAGGGAGGCAGTAAAGTTGGCAGTGGCAGCAGAGGCAAGTCGAAGTTGACCAGCTGGTGGCTCGTTGGCGAAAGTCTCCCAAGGGACGGCTTGGGCACAAGCAATATGTTCTGGGTGCGACGTGGATATAACGGCAGTGTGTCCAGGGGTGTCAATTTCCTAGGATATTTGTAAGTATATTCTGCAAGAATTAATTATATTCGGAATATAGATGTACCATGAGCACGTCGATTCCTCGCTTAAAAAAGAACAGTGTCAGAGACTTTGGGTGCGTTTTAAAAGTGGTCTACGTACAACACCTGCATATGTGACAATCTCTTGAACATCATCAGATGAATAGACCTCCTGGGAGGAGTAGGCACCATTTTGAGACAATTCGGGGAATCCAGGAATGGTCAAAGGAAAGCTCTGTGAGTCTACGACATGCCAATGAAACTGGCTCATCTATAGAGAACATGGATTTTAGGTCGTTGACAACAGAAAAAAAAAGTTGAAACAAACCTTGACCATGCTCATTGCATCCAAGGTTCGTTTGATGTCATCGACTGCAAAGCTGAAGACATGAAATTAGCAGAGCGTCGGAGATTGAGTTAATGTATAAGAGGATACCTACAAGTTCCTTGCAGTATCCAACATAAACCCTCGATACGGCTAACGAACAAGACGAGAATAACGTAAATAGGCAGTCATAGAGTACAACAGATGGGGAAGCTCCCACATAGGCAGGAGAGTCATTGTTTATTTGGACAGGTGCTTGATACGAATATATAGTTCCGGATACTTGGTACCACAATTGCTCAAAGGTGGTTAATCCACGGAGCAATCCTAGCGAAGAGCTGGCGGTCAGAGTAGCCACTCCTTGGTCTGTGTTAGGGACAGTCAGAGAGTACGCCTCGCTCCTTGTTGTTATCTCTTTAGTGGCTTCTTCCATGATAGACTTTATCGCTGGGCTATTGGGAGTCAACGCTAGAGTCAACCGAGCAAGGGTAGGCGCGTGTGGCAAGGCCACACTATCGTTTCTTCCACGACCGACAACCAGTCTTTGAAGCTGGTCATTGTGCAGATGTGATTGAGTTCGCAATATGGCATCGAGAAGGTCCGGTGGTGCATGAGGAATGCCGCTGAGTTGGATATTAAACTGGCCGGATAGCTTAAGAAGGGTGGTGCCAGTTTGGAGGGAGCGGGGGATAGGCCATAAGGCAAACGCGGAATGGAATAAACATGAATAGAGAACAAGCAAAGGTGTAAAGAGGGGTTGGGTTTTCATGATGCCGGTATGAAGAAGGCGCTTCTGGCGTCTTCAAAAGGACAAGTATTACGTTGCCCCCGCTTTATACCATTTTTAAGACTGCCGTCAGCAGACCTCAATTACGGCTTTTCTTAGCATCGAGAAGCATGGATTCAGTGAGGCTTCTATATCTTTTAATTTCTTTACCCACATGGAGACCTCAGGTACGCCCCAAATTTAAATGCGTTTCAGACTCTGGGTCGTTTGAAATATTGTTGGTCGAGCTTTTATCATTTATGTAATGAAGCATTCATACACACGACTTCTTATTTACTAACGGTAGCAACGTTCGATTTGACCGTGTGCGTGAAGTCCTGAGGTTGTTCAAGTAGGTATCATGATATTTCAGTTTTCTACTAGGCGTGAACGCACATGTATATCCTTATCACCGTTGTCTTTCGCCACCCATACTTGGATTATACCCCCGGGCCGGCGATGACCTACCGCGAATAGCGATATTGTTACCCTCCTTCCATCTCATTGATTCCCCATCCCCATCTTCACCCACCTTTCCCTCATTGCATGAGCTGGCGGGGTACCGCATAGCATTATGTGTTAGGTTAACCTGAGTTATTATGTAACCATGTTTCCTGATCGTCATTACAGGTCTATTTTTAGTTTAACCAGTTGAGATAGCATAGTTAGCAATTTCGTGTTAGGCTGGTTATATAATAGATATGTAGTTTACCGTTCTTCTCCTAGCTACTTTCGTATAAAATCCCCTACATAATTCCTAGGTACCCGTCACGCCAACTCACTGTTTCTCTCTCTTGCACTCTTTTATTTCTATCTCGTCCTGATTTGCAGTCTTGGCTACAATGTTAATCCTGGCCCCATGTGGAGAGCTAATTTGTCTACTCTGACGTGGCTCCGCCCAGGCAGAGAACCTAGAAGTGGAAGTTCCAATTCATACCACGAGCATCAAATCCCCCGTCAGTCAATGGATTCGATATGGATGCTAAATTTGGCGGAACTGATGACACAGGGAAGATATAAAATACGATACATAGCTGTATGCATATTTTGAGAGATTCGTACAAACCTTTTGCAAATTGAAGGCTCCTAGATTCAAGCGCAAAAAGCTTTTTGACAATTCTTCTTCCAATATACTGGCAAAAGATGAATATCATCAATGAGGGAAAACTGCAAAAGTAACCGGAACTAGCGAAAATCAATCAATGATTGCGATTCATGTCACTCATATGGGTGAAGCCGATTTTTAAAACATCATCTTATCTCGTATTTGAGGAGGCCCATATCCATTCGGAAACGTGTTCGATTGCAGATGGAAATAAATTGATTCTACCTTTGAACCTTCAGTTCTGTCTAACTCGGACTTGTCTCTTTCGACGTAGCTGCTTGGATCAACTCTTTCGTAGTCATCGACCGTGGGGTAATCGAGCATTCAAAAGGAAGCGGGTAGCTGAGATAGAGGGGCATGAGGTTCATTTTTTTCGACAGAAGGACAACAAGACAAGCAGCGCCTGACCTGATCATCTTATCCGAGTATTTCCCATCAAGGAGGATGTCATTGCCCCTCGCGTCCTTCATTTTTCGGATATTTAACGTGGCTAGAATTGAGACAATAGAAAGCCAGATCTAAATAAAAAAAAAAGAAAGGAAATGATGACTATTTTGTGCTGTGTTTGAGTTTATGTATCATCTTACAGTCGCAGAAGCCATATGTCGACCGGGGCAAATCCTATCGAGATATTTAGTGTGAGTATGAGACGGAAGCAAATCGGAAGAGGATTGGGAAACAGACCGCCGTCCAAAGCCAAAGACAAGCATCATATCGTCGTCATTTAGATTACCATGTTCGTCAATAAAACGTTCCGGCATGAAGGTATCTGGTTTGGGGTATTTGTCTTCATTCCTTGTCATTGCCCTGATAGGGAAAAGAACAATCCCGTTCACCATCCAAATCTTGATTGTAGGATTTAGAGTTTTACCAGATATTAGCGATGATTGTTGCACCTAGAGAACGATGAGGGTCTTCAATATGCACGCCAATAATGACCAACGAAAGAAGCTTTACCTCTTGGAATAAAGTAGCCTTTATAAATGTCGTTTTCGGTGGCGGTGTGAGCAGTGTTAAGTGGAGAAGGGGGTCCCCATCTCATAACCTCCCGGTAAAGTGCTTCCGCATAGGGCAGAGACGTTCTATCATCATAGTTGGGTAATCGATTTGGACCAACTACTCTGTCAATTTCATCTTGAGCTTTTCTCTGGGCATCTGGATACATGGCCATTGAGAGAAAAAATGTGATGATTGAAGAAGCGGTCTAGAAGTTGCTATAAGTCACGGCAGAAGTTTGGATATAATATAGCGTACAGGTTCTATTCCAGCTATAGGACAAGGTTACATTTAAGCGTAAATTCTGGAGGATGGAAAGATAACTTACCGGTATAACTGGTCGCAGCAACTCGTTTGATGAGATCGTAGTCACGCTGTATGTAGCAGTTTTCCAAAAGGTCCGAAACTACAGACGGACCAGAACTCCCTTTCATCTACGGTTCGTCTTCAACATGTGGGTGGACGGGCTCATTCATAAAAACGCACAATTCCTTTCTTGACGAAATCGATAGGCGCATCTTGTAAATGCTGGGTCGACTCCTTGACCCCAAGCGCTAAGCGTTTGAAGTCGACACCAGGTAACCAAGAAGGAAGGTACCGAAGGGCTGGGATTGCATTCACAATCGCCGCTCCGGGGAGGAGGGCATTCGAAAGTATTCCCACCGACTGCTCTGCACATTTAACGTAATCGTCCTCGGTGCTAGACGAAACATCATGACCGTATATGATAGACATTATGGTTGTAGCTGCAGTTCTGATTGTAGAAATTTTATAGAGGGTGAGGCCGTATTATATGGTGAGTAAGAAACGTGGCACTTACGTTCTGCAATGTGTGGCAAAGTGTTCGGGATAGTTGAGAAGCTCGTACAACATCCTATGAACTTTTTGTGTTTGAATCGGTCGATAGACCAGAGAGGATTTTGGTCGAAATAATTGTTGACATAAGCGGCGGTGATGACGCCAATTATCACCATATATCATCAGATTGACATTGAAGTCCCAACCCATTCTAGATCCAAGATAGATAAAACATAGGGAGTTATTGCATATGGCACAAGAGCTCACAATTCAACCATGACGTTCTTCGGACGATCAGAGTAAACACCCGCACGCTTTTCAAATATCTCTCGGACATCTTCCACCGAGTTCAGGATGATCATGTGCTGGCCATAGATTCGAAAATGAATGATGTCGCCTTGGGAATCAGTCAATGGATGGAGAAGCTGATAATAAGATTGAAGCGATGTCTACCGTATATCTTAGCCCAATTGGCGTAAGTGTGCCATGGTCGTGAAAGAGGGACATCACTTGAATTGCCTGATATTATGTTATTTGGCAAAGGGCCTGGGGGATAGGGCAGCCCTCGAAAAGGTGATTCAAGCCACTTTGAATACGTCCAGTAGATAGAGAGAACCACACTAGCGAGTGGTATTATGGCCAGCGAAAGTGAGACAAAAAGCAGATGGGACACTGAGTCTGGGGAGGTCATTTTGGGTGATGAATACAAGACAAGATGGAACAGACGAGATTAATATCGAAGAAAGCCACTTTGAAGGACTGTTCCAAGGAACATTTCGATTGTAGAGCCTCTCATTCACAGGGAGGACGTGGCAGTCGGGATCTGTACATAGCCATGGTTTGAAAGGTCTCGAACCCGGATTACTTATGCCACACCCTGTGATGCCCGGGTTCCATTCAAGGTTGGCCGTCTTGAGCTGCTTTGAGAAACCTTGATCGAGCAAATACCTGACAGCGGCGTTAGATCGTCACCGTTCACCGTACAATGAAGCTTGGAATCTTGTAAGAACATTTGAGTATCAATGTGGCTATAGCGATGAGGCGTCTGGTTGGTAGTTGGACCGGTGACTCCGGTTCACTCCCCAATACGGTTTATGCCGAACCTCAATATCACAGGCTAAGTATGGAGCGCTGTAGACTTTCTAGCCCTTTCAGCTCTCTTGATTTCTTAGTTCAACGTTATTTTGGGCACCTGGACACCCCGTCCAACGTCGCCGTCTTACCATTATACCATATACCATATACCTAACAGAGATGCCTATTGTCACGCCGTTGACCAAGATGCTCGGGATTCGAATGTGTGTATTCTCCTTTTTTCGTTCCGTTGACCATGATACTGAACCGACCGCAGTCCTATTGTACAAGGAGGGATGCAATGGTACGGACTCAATTTCGATCTCTGAAGGTTATAGCGAGATCATGATAGCATAGGGTTGGCGTCCCGCAACTTGCAGCTGCTGTCTCTGAAGCTGGAGGACTTGGTACGTTCTTCTGAACACAATGTAGCCGCGCTGATCGCCTTACCGACCTCCCGCTAGGTATTTTGACTGCCCTTACACAACCCAATCCAGCCGCACTCCGGACTGCTATCCGTGAAACGCGCAAATTGACATCAAAGCCTTTTGGTGTCAATATCACCCTGTTACCTAGCATCAACCCGCCGGATTATGAAGGCTATGCCCGTGCGGCAGTTGAAGAAGGAGTCAAGATTTTTGAGACGGCTGGAAACAATCGTTTGTTCGGCCTATTATGCATTGTGATTGAGGATTCTCACGTTCTCTTCAACTTAGCTGGACCTTTGATTAAATATTTCAAGAGTCAGGGGTGTTTTGTTCTACATAAGTGCACTACCATTCGACATGCAAAGGTTGGTCTTCGTTATTTATTTTGTGCGGAACTATCTCATTGGGCTCATTATAGAGCTCTGAAAAACTTGGTGTCGATATATTGAGTATTGACGGCTTTGAGTGTAAGTTGAAGTTCACTAGTCATTCTTCGATTTGTTTTTCAAACGAATATTCCAGGTGCCGGTCATCCTGGCGAGGATGATATCGGTGGTCTAGTATTGGTATGTTAATTCCTCAGTCATGACGATAAACTTATAACCCTGTTTCTACTCGGGCAGATGGCACGAGCCGTCAAAGAACTCAAGATTCCCTTCATTGCCTCTGGAGGCATTGCGGACGGTCGAGGGTTCGCTGCTGCACTAGCTTTAGGTGCTGTTGTGAGTTGGCTTTCATATAAACCCGATATTGGTTAAATGATCTTTTGTAGGGAGTAAACATGGGTACTCGGTTTATGTGCACGGTGGAGTCGTGTGTATCAATTTATACACCAGGTATTCTCTCCCTGCTGACTGCTTTCGCACAGGCCAATACATCAGAACATCAAAGACAAGATCGTCTCTTCAACTGAACGCGACACAATCCACATCTTCCGCACGCTTCATAACACTGCACGTGTGTTCAAAAACAAAGTTGCAATGGAAGTAGTCAGCATCGAGCGTCGTGGTAACGCCAAGTTTGAAGACATCAAAGACTTAGTATCAGGTGCTCGAGGGCGATTGGTATACGAACAGGGAGATCCTGATGTTGGGATTTGGTCTGCGGGTATCACGATTGGATTAATCAATGATGTGCCGACTTGTGATGAGCTGCTGAAGACCCTGGAAAAGGAAGTGGAAGAGATTGTAGGTGGGTTGAATAAGGTTGTTGTAGGAGCTAGGGCCAAATTGTAGCTATTAATAATATTCCAAGGACCGCGGTAAGCGTGTATAGTCCCGTGACCGTGTTGTGGACCATGAGGCAGGACCCCAGAAAGTGGTTTGGGGATGGGAACATTTAAATTTCCTGGAAAGGAAAGGTGATATTGAGGTCCTGACTGCATCGTGGTGAGGGTTGATATTTTTGTTTTTCGCATTTGCTTTGTCTACACGCTGTCCTTCTTGCTTTCGTCGCTATCTCTTTCGTTCTTAATCTTTCGTTCTTTAATAACAATGTCCTTAAGTCCTTCAACGTCACCGCCACGTACTCCCGAAGACAACCGTATAACGTCTTCTACTAGTTCATCGAAGTCAACGACACCTAACTCAGACGACTCTTCAATAATCGATGACCTATCTTTCGACTACATTATCGACCAAGAAGGGAATTTTGTTCGCCTCTCGAAAGGTTTGTCCTCAAAGTCGAACCATTCTTCACCGCCCACCCCCCAGGAAGCATCCCTACAGCCAGACCCACCTCTAAAGCCACCATCTCCGGATCTGCTCACTTCACCCGTCACCAGGATATCTCTCTCTCGCTCTGAAAGCGCGTTTGCAGTTCTGTCTAGTGGCTCTTCGACAGGTGCTCAAAATGAAAAACCAGTCAGATCCTTTCAACGAGTCGCTTCTGGTCCCGCAATCGCGATGTCGGCGTCCTATCTTGCTCCTACTGCCTCTTCTCTTTCTAAACCCCGTGCTGCTCCGCGTCGTATTACCATGGAAGATAGTAGGGACCGTCATGAAGCCAACGGCCCATCTAGAACCAGACAAACCATCGATTCAAATGTACTTTCTCACACACTACAAGAGGAAAAAGAGAATATCAGTGAATCTGACGAATATCCCCACATACAAACAGCTATGGTTGCAGTTAAGCAACGAAGCTCTCCACCACTAGCCACTCGCTCGGTGTCTTCCTCATCCTCTCGCATGCCTGCTGCCCGGGCAGCCTATTTGGCAAATGGCGGCACTACTGCAAGTGGCAGACCACTCACAGATATGCCTCTATCTCAACGTGGTACCCGTCAAATCATGCCGGGCCCTAATCGTGCGGGACGAATTATGAAATCGACGTCGGCATCTAAATACAGTACTTCTACCGCAATTGCCCTGGGTTTCGACCGTATTGCGGAGAGAGAAACTAGCGACAGCGAACAAGCTGGTGATTATTATTCGCCTGCTCGGCTTACTGTGAACGGAGACGACACAGACCTGGAGGATGAGCCTTTAGCTGCCGTTGAACCAGCTGCTATCCCCTTGCCGTCGTCCGTTTCTTCGGGACCGCATTTAAGCGGTGGCCGCCAGAGAGGACAAAGTGTTTTGAGCGTCAATGTGAATGTTGGTCTCTCTGCTGGGTCTGCAGCACTTGCACAATCCGGAAGCTCGAGACCAAGGCGGTCGGCAAGCTTGAGTGATGCTTTGAGTAAGTTTCTGCAAGTTTCTGCGAAACAGATCTCGCTGATAAAGCCTAAGTTTTTCTTCCAGGTAACAACGATGATTATCAGCTACAACTACAGCATCAGTACCAAAACCTGAGCTCGCGTCCGGGCACGAGTCTAGGTTCGAATTTCTACAACGGTGTTAGTGATCGTATCCTCAATAACTTTTTTTGGACAGGTATCCATGGCGGTGTGGACAACGTAGCCGGTGCCTCCACAGCTGGAGCACGACGAGTCACTCTCCAAGAACGAGAAAGACAGGATGCCGAGAACCGCTTCGACTACAAAAGTATGTTTCAACTGCAACATACAGGCACATGGTACTAAGTTTGTCAATTCAGAGCACCGTATACAAAGTGACGAAGGCGATCGTGAGTTTTTCTTTACAAAAAGCGTGGACTTTTCAACTAGTTCTGACATTTTTTTGCAGGTCGGGAACAAGACATCCAATATCAGCAATCACGACAATCACCTTCTCCTACCCACCAGAGCATTCAGCCTCAAAGACAAGTTCATGGACATCGACGACGTGATTCAGACACGTTGCGTAGTCTAGCTCCCTCATTGGGTACTACCTCTCTGGGATCTCCTACCGTAGTAGACTCGCATAGAGTTTCCCCACCTCTTTTGGCTCGATTGCAAACGCGGCACTCGCCTCCACTATCGAGCGCGTCGACTGCAGTCGTTACACGAGGGCGCGTATCTCCTCCTACGGCTAAAGGTCGCTCGTCACCTCCTGTGGCTACCAAAGGTCGTGTGTCCCCACCTACAGCCAAAGGTCGAATTTCTCCCGCGTCTAGCCAAATAGGACGAGAAGTGGCGCAACATCGTCGGAGCCCGACGGCACCCGAGGCTCCTACCACGAGTGGGATGATTAGAGATCCAAGTATGCCCTCTAATCCTATTGGGAAGACTTGGGCAGGCACAGGTGTGGATAAGGTCGAGAGAGAGGACGAGTATGAGTATGGAGGGGCAGTGGGTTCTGCAGAGAAAGACCGTGAAAGAGAGAGGGAGAGAGATAAGGATCGGGAAAGAGAACGGGATAGAGAAAGAGAAAGGGAAAGGGAAAGGGAACGGGAAAGAAGAGGATATCAATCACATATGTCCTTACAGCAGCAGCAGTATTCCCAGTCGGCTCCTTCAATCTCAGCTGCTCCTGCGCCTCCTGCGCAGCTTAACCGACATATTGTCGTAAGTCTTTCTTTTTTTTTTGTTCTGAGTAATTTTATCAAAACTTGCTTGATAGGTGAACAAGAAAGCTTATGCTCGATTAGATATGATCGGCAAAGGAGGGTCATCACGCGTCTTCCGTGTGCTTAGCCACGTGAATGAGTTGTACGCCATTAAACGTGTATCTCTGGACAAGACGGATGCAGAAACTATGAGCGGCTATATGAACGAAATTGCCTTGCTTAAACGACTAGAGGGCAACAGTCGCATCATTAGACTAATAGACAGTGAGGTCAAAGCGGGTCCTGGCGGTAGTAAAGGCCATCTGTTGCTCGTCATGGAGTGTGGAGAAATCGATTTGGCGAGGTTGTTGCAGGAACAGATGAAGGAGCCTGTTAACATGGTTTGGGTGGCTTATTATTGGCAGCAGGTGAATTTATACCAGCTTTGCGCGTTTTGACGTTGATTTCGCGAAATTTTCCAGATGCTGCAAGCCGTACATGTCATCCATGAAGAAAAGATCGTGCACTCGGATTTGAAACCCGCCAATTTTGTATTGGTGCGCGGTCAACTCAAATTGATAGACTTTGGGATTGCAAATGCCATTGCCAATGATACCACAAACATTCAACGGGACCACCAAATTGGAACTGTCAATTATATGAGTCCGGAAGCTATCGAGCTCCCTGATGGTATGCGAAGACTCAAAGTCGGTCGACCCTCCGATGTCTGGTCATTAGGATGCATCTTGTACCAAATGGTTTACGGTCAACCACCATTCCAGCATTTGACTGTGTATCAAAAGATGAAAGCCATCCCGGACTTGGCGTATGTCATTGATTTTGCAGAATATGCAGTGCCGGTTGTACCTTCACCTCGAAGTTCAGCCTCGGGTGCTCCAGCTGAACCACCAAAAAAGCTGGAACATTTGAAACAAAAGGTCCGGAGCGATGTGATTACGAGCATGAAGAGCTGTTTGTGCCGGAATCCGAAGGAGAGGGCCACGATTCCGGAATTGTTGAACCATGATTGGTTGGCTATGCGAGATCGTGAGTTATTTATTTTTTCTTTCCCAAATAGGTTGGTGAATTATTGTTCTGATGGCTTTTGATATAGCCCCTCCTCCGCCTGTGAAAGACCTTCTGGAACCTGACGAGACGATCATCAATCCATTTTACATGCGTCAGCTCCTGGAGTATGGTATCAAGCTCGGTGTAAGTCAAGGTGGAGATATGGATCCTGAGTCCTTATTAAGAGAGGCTGAGGTATGCCTTTCTCCTTTCTTGGTGGCAATTGCGTTAATTGTCTTTATAGCGCCTTGTAGCCGAACTAAAAGGCATCAGTTAAAACACGTCTAAGAAACGCTCAACTCCTCAATTCATAGATTTTTCCTGGCACCCTCGAATCGCTTTGTCATACCTCCGCAGCCGCCGTAACCATTTTGATTTTGTGAAGTGATGAGCAAAAATCATTAGGTTTTTTCGACGATTGCTGGGTTATGTGTTTTGTACACCAACCAAGCAACTTGTATGATTTCTCTCCTTCTCACCATTCGTTTTTCTTCCAAGCATTGCATGTATGAATAGACCCTAACACTCTTTCTTTTTATCTTTCGTTATGCGCTTCACGTTTTCTCGACATCCATCCATCTTTTACTTTTTACGTTCTATGCAGCTTCTCTGAACTACCTCGGCCAACGATTCATTCCAGAGGCACTCTACTTTGTTCATCTTACATGCATCTCGTGTGGGCACCACCGGACTCTCCGTTTCTACTCGACTTTCATTTGGTACCTGTTAACGTCGCGTCCTCGCATCGACTCTCCTTTCCAACTTTCAATCTCACAAAAAAAAGCATGGTTTTTCGTCTTTTATTTTATTTTCTCTGTGAATATCTTGTTTGTGACCGCTTCCTCTCAACTCTTTCTATCTTATCTATATTCATCACGATCAAGTTCTTTTTCACTCAGTTCCGAGACGCAACCCTGCATTTTTTTTGTATTACATACACCTGGACTTGATGAATACAGCCTATTTATTTTTTTACATTCGGGTGTGATAGATAGATAGTATGATCCCCGTCCTTGGATATCTTCCAGGGGTCTATGCGTTGACAGCTCGAAAAAAGTGTTCTGGAATTTTGCCTTTTTCTCACTTTCACCCCCTCCCCTCCGTCCTTCTAGAAATCTGTAGTGATATCTTTTCCCATTCTCTCACTATATCCATAAGTAGTCTTGTCTTTAGACTTTAGTTGGCCTTTTTATTTAAGTAATAATAATTCCACGGACGTTCTGATATTTTGTAGTCTTTTTAGTTATGACAGATCTTCTTGATCGACGACCAATTGTGCCTTTCGAAAGTTTTTTATATCTCACCGTTCGATTCAGACGCCCAGGCTTTTATTCTCCTATGTACCACTCTGATATGGTAATAATCCATAAAAGTTTAAACTAAGGAAAATTCTTATCTAGAAGACCGTAGACGTGGGTGTAACGTGATATAATATAAAGGATATCATGTATATTAGAATGGCAGCTTGGGCGGTTTTGAGTATCTTGACGGTTTGAGCGGGTTTGGTTTTCTCTTCTTGTAATACTACGAAATGGGGGGTAAAAATTAACAAATGGGTAAGGGAGAGGAAGAACACAATGAGATTATTATAAAAAAAAAGACGTACAGTTTTGTAATTCTTGACGCGAGCAGCCATATCGCGCATGAGGATGGACCGTCTCCTGATTCGTTTTGCTCTGACACGTTCCCAGAGATGACCTTTGAACATCCGTTTCTTCCCAGCGTACAATCGAATACCCAATTCTGCACCGACCACCTTCTTCTCAGGAACTTTGCCAACCCACTGCACAGGAACATCCCACTTCTCAACCTTGCCAGCGGGGACACTGGGAGGGGGTTTTGCAGGTGCCGCTACTCTTTGCATTCTAGATTCAAAGGCAGCTTTCTTAGGTCCCGGGGGCAGAAGATGCATGGACCCAGTTGCATGCGCTTTGTTCACTAAATCAGCTTGGCGTCGTAACGAATAGCTTGGCCTATGCCACTTTCCCGACTTTGGATTAAATTTAGGCAGGAATGGGTTTGGAAGTGATATCATAGGTTCGGTGATGGCAGACTTGGGTTCAGGAAGAGGGCCAAAGAGTTTTAAGTGTTTGACGAGGCCCAATGTTTCTCTCGCCTGAAATCTTTTGATAGCCTGCAAGGCAGACATACTTGCGAGACGAATGCGTTTGGTACTTGACGCGTAGGTACGGTATCCAAGCCTTCTTCTGCCGATGTTTGCTTGTATCGCTTTAGTATCACAAATAGAACACAACTCACTTTTGCTGAATTCAGCCGTAGTAGTACCTTTCCAATGCTCAAGAAAATTCGAAACCAATCAACCGCACAGATTGGATCATATTCACAGGTGAACGTATGGCACCTTCTCCGTATCGCCAAACTTCCATCCAAGGTACTGAGTAGCATGGTGAAGGCACATAGGCGCCATCAAGACATCCTTCAGAAGGTGTGAGTAGAACACCTCTGCCACCTCAGGTCCCTGGTTGTCCATGACCGCCTACATGGTGACGAGTACGCTGCGGTACTCCGCAGCCAGCATCCCATCAGCAAGATGGATGGCTTCTTCTGCAAACTTCTCCCCTTTGCTCGTTTGACATGCAGACAAGAACGCCAAATCAACGTCCGGAGATTTGTTGCTTCCATGATCTCGGATAGCTTCAGGCGACCGTCATGAAGGCAGAAACCGCTATTCAAGGGGATTTCGATATCTTGCGTCCCATGACAAGCAAGGTGTATCGAGATGTATGCAGCCATTTCCAACTTCACCTGGGTAGTGTTGGCAGTGTCCCTTGTGAGGCGTAAAGTTTCAATACCAGCTTTGTGCGTCGACGTTCATAACGCGTTTGTTTCCTTTTTCGTGGCCGGAATGGGATGAAGATCTGGGGCATCTGATTGACTAACAAGGAGACGACTAGTTTGTGCCTCATTATCCTCAATCTTTTCAACTGATGTACTTATAGCACAGCGAAATCAACAGTGCAAGGTCCACCTACTCAATAGATCCCAACTACATGAAAAGGAAGGAACGCGAGGTGGCCAGTGTCACACCACCAAATATGGTCTAGAGTTGATGGAAAGGCGGATGAACGTCGTTTGTTCATCGTTTTGTGTTCTAGTTCAAAAGTTGTTAGATTGAATTCATCCACCTATCAAGGGGTTGTGCCTGTTGCCTCTGCCCTGGATATATTCATTTCAACGTCCTGGCTATGTGAGAGAAATACAAGAATAATAGAGAAAAAAAAAGATAAAAATCAACGATAGATACTCCAAATCTATATTTACAACTGGTCCTTGACCATTACTTCTTATATCCATCAATACTCCTATCAGTCGTAATCTTCACGCCCATAGTTTGGTCACTCGGTTCCCTGGAATGCTCAGACACCAAATTATTCTTGCGCTCAGCATCTTTAATGCTAGACTTGTTATCTGGGTCAACCGAGCCCCACTCGCCTTCAGGTTTAGTTCGTAGGTCATCGAGGGTGTATGTATGCGGTTGAGTGGAGAGATTGGTGAGGTTGCCAGAACGACCAGAGATGATATGAGTGGTGCGGGAGTTCGCAGAAGCGGATAAAGCGAACGAACCCCCTTGTTCGAGGGTACCACGCACAGAGAGGATGATGCGGAGAGTCATGGAGGTTGTGAGAACCGCAGCCATGCTGAAAAAGTAGGTGAATTAGGATTCCTAGGACAAGGCTACTAACTGACCTGGTGATGATAGTCCTGACTGGATCCCTTTCGTCGGTGGGTTTTATGATGAACCAGAAAAGCATATTGATCATGTTGACTATCCAAATGGCCTATGAAAAGTTAAATTTTAGTGATTGAATAATAAAGTACTTTCCATCAAGGTGTCAGAGAAGGCAACTTACGCCATAGAGGTTGAGTCCATCACGGAGCATCAATTTCCAAGCGCTGAGTGGTCGCGACTGAAGAGATTTTACAGAGCGCATGACAGCAAGAGCAAACTATGAAAGATGAAGATTCAGACCAAGATAAGGATGTCACGGACAAAGTATTCTGACTGAAATGGAGTAGAGGAGGGTGGGAGCTACCCAGTAGACACCCACCCAGGATTGTCGAGGACCTGCGATACATCCCTGGCCGTCAAGGAGGGGGACAGCTGAAGATTTTGTATTGAAAAAGTATAAGCAATAGAAGAAACGAGCGATAAAATCGGGGCATACATCGGTAGAAAGCACAGCAAACGGCGGTTACGACGACTTGAACGGCAAAGAGGGTAGACATGCCAAAGAGAATGGAGCGGTTCTTGTCGTAAATGGCATGGATTCTAATGACGTGGACCACTGTAAATGGCAGGAATCTTTAGAGGGGAACACGGTCGGTCGAGATTAGGCGAAGAAGCTGACCTGAAGTTGCTGCCAGCAGGATAGCGGTGCATATAGGTTCGAAAAGATAGAATTTTTGGCAAGTCTGGAAGTGGGGACGTGAGTAAAGAATAAGAAGACCAATATGTTTGCTCACAGATTGGGGCCATTTAGTGTCGAAAAAGGCGACAGCTGCAACGAGCAAGGTTACGACTGCAGATGATTACAGTGACCAGACGACATTCTCACCTACAACCACGAACTCGACTGGCATGAATATTCGCAAAAAGTGGAAGAGAACTTTGAGTGCTGGCCATCCTGGTGTTTTCAATAATCTCCAAGTTCTCGGAGAAAGGACGAGGGTGTCCCAGGCAGCGACTGTGAGAGTACATACGAAAAAGTATTTCTGAGCACTTAAATGTGGGGGGAGGTTGAGGGAGTTGGGCAGATCGAAAGGTGGAGAGGCCATGGTGGGAGTTGACAGAAAGATATTATATAAGTGATAACTACATAATCCTTCTCCTCTCCCTCATGTCCTCAGCGCTACCAATTCCATCCCTTCCTCCTGACCCAAGACATTCTTCTGCTCCAGAAACCTCCAGCAATCTTTATCTGTACCCTTATTACTTTTCTATTCCATTCATTTTCTCACTACAATTCCCTTTTTTTTTAAGCATCACTTTTCTCGCCACCCTCTTTGTCCTCCTTGTCGTCTCATGCGGCATAGTTCTAAGGTCGTACATTCTCCGGAGACGCTACCAGCAACGCCTTGAGGAGGCTTTGGGGTCAGGCTTACTCCTAGCGCCACGTGCGCAGGGTTCCAAAAGAAAACGTTTGGGCACAAAGCCAAAGATCATCAGTACATGGCTAGCAGAAGGCGGTGAGAAGTGGAATCAGATGACGGTCAGTCTTTCTCAACTGTCATCTGTCTTCCTGTTCATCAGTTCCCTCTTGATATCATTGAAACTGATGATCTTTATCACTACCTTAGCCTCTCTCTGCCCAGCCTGTCTTTGTCAAGCGTAAAATTAGAGAAAACCCGGCGGTCAAACAAAATACACTAAATGATACCACAACCACACAACCCTCCACGACGGTCCTTAATGCCACTGCAGGCGACTCATCCTCTTCTAGCCACAATAACGGATCGTATAGAATAACGAACCTCTTTTCCCGATTCCGCCGATCATCGCATGCCGATGTCGAGGGTAGAGAGCTGATACGCACTAATAACGCAAATGGAAGAAAACAAGCCCCATCAGGGTCGACGCCCAATTATAGAATCCGCGTTGAGATGCTGCAGCTCTCAGTACTTATTTCCATGCCTTCGCCGAATAGATCGCAGAAGAAAAATCATATCTTGGAAAATATAGACCCGGATCAAGACGAGGAGGAAGCGGACGACGAGGACTCGGAACTCCCCAACGTGGTGTTTGGAGTGACAAGAGTCAACTATCGACAACCAAAATCGACTCTCGAGTCCGACACTGCCCCACTACCAAAACCAAGGATGCACCAATCTGATATGGTGGTGTCTTAGTGCTTTTTTTTTTGTCTCGCTTTCGCCCTCACTCAGATCCTATTCTGCCGACAAGATATCCGAATGCCCTTACATAGTCCTGCTTTTGCTGGCAACTCATTTGCTATTGGAACATCATTTTTTTCGCCAGTGCAGTCCCCCTCCAGCCTGCTTCATCAGTCATATGTAGATTTTTAGGAACCGACATATGGCTGGACCAAAGACCAATATCATCCTCCCCTCCATATCACAACAATACCACTCTTCGTCCTGAAAAATACTATAATTATACACTCAATTACTGACAGTGTTTTTTTTCCCACTACCCCTTTTTCATTCTCTAACCACTAGTGCTTATCTTAGGATCATTCACGATATACTGATAGCTCACAATTCCCTTATCAATGCGTCTTGTAGTATGATTTTTATTTAAGAAGCCTGTTGGGCGATTGTATTCTAGTATTTATTATGCCTTAGAAATCTTGTTGCATCAGCGTCCTTGGTTGTTCCATGTAAGAAAAATGAGCGTAATGATCGACTAGCAGTGCTTATCGCTTCAATGCTTCTTCTAAAGAGTGGCCTACTAAATAAATACTTACTTTCTAGATATACAGATTTAGACGTCGATATGTGTAGATGTTGGATAGATTCATATGTTCGTATTGTGTCGCGTCTCTCAAGCTAGAGTTAAGACAGAAGAGGGAAACGACAGAAGAGGAGAGGAGAGAACAGCTACAATCTTTAGTATTGCCACCGTACCGAAGTAAGTCTCTAATCAAGATCGGAGCGGCCGCGTCCAACACGTCTGCGCAGATGCTGCGCAAGGGGGCTGGGTAAAGGAGCCCCATCAGGTCCCAAAGTAAGATCCTCATCTTGCTCGTCGTCATCATCGTCGTCGTCGTCGTCCGATTCATTGTCGTCGTCATCGTCATCATCCTCCCCCTCGCCAACCAATACTTCTTCCTCTGAATCCGAAGGTTCGAAAAATTCTACCACCTCCACATGATTCCTGAGCCATTCCTCCGTTTCCGTCGTTATACCATCCTCGTAGCTTAACCTCAATGTTTTCAGGGGCGCTCCAGCAATTTTACGCGCCATGACGAGGGCTTTGATCTGAGAGCCACGGACAATGGAGATGGTAAGGGTCTCAAGAGCGGGACAGAAGATCTTCGGAAGGGTTTGTGCAACGGTCTCTTCCCCTTTTGTTCGCCCAGTCGATGGATCGATGAGCTTTTTGAAGATCACGAGTTCCTCTGTTCCGTAACATTTCAGATGAAGTACCTTTAGGTCTGTCAACTGTTGAAGCATCGCTTCGACAGTAGCTATATCACAAGGCAACCCTAAGATCTTGAGGTTTTCAAGTCCAGAAAAGATGGATTTGGATCGGCCTTTAACAGGACTCAAGAGCTTGCGCACGAAGGAGCTGTAATCTTCTTCATCGAAATTTAATGTGAGGCTGCGCAGGTTGAAAAAATAGAAGTGTTGGATGAGGGCACTTGCGTACTGAGGTTCGTGAAATTGAAGCGTCAGGTGGTGAACGGAAGGGATCTCGAACGGTTCTGGACCCCATTGATCTTTGTCGTCGAACTGAGCTCCTGTAGCCAAAGCAGGGCCGGAGAGAGAGAGCGACAAGGAGCGCAAATCAGGCGAATTTTTTATTATCTGTATAAAGGTGGCGTATGACGGTCGGACGTCTTTGGCATGGTAGGATAACTCAAACTCATGTAAACCCTGGAGGAGAGGTAGTGACTTGTCCCAATCGATGTGGACACCCCAGAAGACGGCAGATTCGAGTAAAGGTGCGTTCCCGTGGAAAGGAAGGTAGCTAGTCTTATCGTCACCATTGAAGGATTCGTAGTCATCACAATCCTCATGGTGGTACATGTGGAACGTTTTGAGGAGCGGTGCGCTGGGGAGTTTGTGAAGCCTAGAGAGGAGGGATTGGACGTAACCATAGGTACTGACATGGAAAACGAATTCTCCCCAGTGAGATACCTCTGGCTCAATGAGATCGAGGATCTGCATCAGATCGTTTTGTGAGAGGAAACGCTCTTGTTCATCATCATCATCTTCGACTTGTTTAAGTGCTTTCTTATTATGATCGTAAAGAGGATGATCAGGATGATCCTCCTCATCGGTATCTTCGCGGAACATGCAGTCGATGTGAATGTTGAGGGGAAGACCCTGTGCACGATCGATGAACACTTTTGCTTTGTCAAGTTGGAAGGTATCTTCGAAGTTAAGCCTTGTCCAGAGGACATGCAAGTTAAGAGCAACTTCTCGCCAGTGTCGACATACATGCGAGGCAAGAACCTGGAAAAGAGGGTCGTCGTCACCGACAGAAGACCCGCTAGATTCAAATGAGCCCGTGGTCATATAATCGATATCGTCGTGGTCGTCATCGTCATCATCGTCATCGTATTCATCATCGTCATCCGACATATCCTCCCAATCATCCGCAGCATCCCCATCCCCTTCCTCATCCTCCTCCTCCATCTCGACCCCAACTTTGAAAATATACCCCAGGATCTCGGCGGGCAGCTCATTTATTGGGCATTTACCATTAGTTGGGGGTTGGTATGGATTATTTGTGAGCATCTCGTTTCTTACGGTCCACAAAGCTTCTTTACGGCCAATTTGAGGACGAGTTTTCAGGACAGCCGCCAGAGAAGTTGAGATATCCATTTTGGCCCTCTGTTCGAACCGAGGATTAGTTGCAAAAACACGAAGTTTGGGCGGCATCGTGGTTAGATGGGGAGGCAGTCGTGGCTGTCGTGGTTTTGGTGGTGGTGGTCAGAAGCTTGAAACTTAAAAAAGGCGGTGTTCGGCAATCTTATAGCACATGTGATGTGATGTGAAGCGCTCACCATGTCAAGTCGAAGTTAGAGTTCTATACATTGTTCTACATAAGTAGTAGGATATAACAGATAGCGAGACTCTCGCATGCGGTGTAGTGAACCATTCAGTTACCACAGTGGAAAAAAAAAAGCATCCAGCTCACGGATAATAAAATTACGATCTGCCTCTTTATACCACAACGATCGGAGAGAAAGCCCATTCGCATATTGGAATTCATCAGAATCTTCATGCTGTCAAGTTGTCAGAGATCGAATCACTCATCTTATAAAGTGACTAATCTCGTATGACATTAGTTTTCGACAAATATTCACGGCTCGCTCGATGATGACAGCTCTCAGTGCCATGTCATGTGATTCTCATGCACTTTGGTCTTGCTCCATGCTCTGCCTGTTTCTATCAAAATACTATATAGAGACCTGTTAATTAAATTTATGCTGGTTCAAATGGTATGAGTGGATTGTCTCAGCTCTAGAAATATGGTCTTGGCTTTTCAGTTTAAATCAGTTACTTTGGTTCAGAGGTGCAGGTGCTTCAAGCATGGGCTATGCTGAACTAGGAATAACTAATCAATGGTTACACTAGATCCTTTTCTAAATGGTTCTTGCCTCACTTTGATAACCAAGCCTTGCTGCAGATGAGCTGTGGAATTTGGCAAGCAATCTTGGCTGGTGTTGTGTCTGAAAGTTGTATTTTAGCTATGAAAAAGCTTGGAGCTATCTGTGCTCTCATGCTCATTCATGGTATATACCCTGAACCGGCTCCTTTATCTGCTTGGCTCCTTTATCTGCTACCACCTTCATCAAGTAACTTTCCCAC